>JACCDI010527521.1_pt1 | contig 24025 bp, 21 predicted proteins | sample 7442791 | NCBI WGS metagenome assembly JACCDI01 (sample SAMN15323434, study PRJNA562643) | freshwater metagenome | isolation source: river surface water | place: USA:Blue River Watershed | collected 2017-08-15
AACCCGATATTCACCCCAATTACGTGGCGATGACTGCTACCTGCAGTTGTGGCAATGTGCTGAAGACACGCTCCACACTTGGCAAGGACATCCTGCTGGACGTGTGCTCAGAGTGCCACCCGTTCTACACCGGCAAGCAGAAGATCCTCGACACGGGTGGTCGTGTGGATCGTTTCAACAAGCGCTTCGCTGGTCGTACGCTCAAGTAAGCGTCAGGCTGAAGAAAACGAAAAAGGCGTCCGGGGCAACCCTGACGCCTTTTTGTGTTTCTGCCAATACGCCGTGGTGTGTCAGAAGATGATCTCGATGGTGGGTTCCACGTCCTCGGTTTCCGGCGCGTTGCGCGGGGCCGGGACAGGCGCGGCCGCCGCCTGGGTGGGGTCGTTTTCTTCCATGAACAGCTCGAACATCGTGTTGGCCTGATCCGGACGCGCGCTGCGACCTGTCTGCTTGTTCACCAGTCGATCCACCAGCCCTTCCGGGCGTTCCATCATGCGCTCCGGCGTCCCTTCGAGCACGGCCTTCATGTAGTCGATCCAGATCGGCACCGGCACCGTGGCGCCCTGCTCGCTCTCGCCCAGCGGTTGCGGCTGGTCGAAACCGATGAAGACGCTGGTGGCGACATCGCGATTGAAGCCGGTGAACCACAGTTCTGTCGGCCCGTTGGTCGTGCCCGTCTTGCCCATCAGGTCCTTGCGCGGAATCTCCCGGCCCACGCGACGGCCGCTGCCTTCCTCGATCACCGAGCGCAGCATGCTGCCGAGCACATAGGCGACACGCGCGTCCACCACCTGCTCGGCCGGCATTTCATTGAAGGCTATGGTGTCGCAGTGCTTGCCGCAGGCGACGCTCTGCACCGGCAGCGGCACCACGCCGTCCAGCGTGCGGATCTGCTTGATCAGGGTGGGCGTGACCTTCTGGCCGCCATTGGCGATGGTGGCGAAGGCCCCCGCCATCTGGATCGGCGGCACGTCCTGACTGCCCAGCGCCACGGTCAGGTCGACTCGAGGGAAGTGATCGGTCTCGATGCCGAAGCGCTTGGCGAAGGGCAGCACGACATCCGAGCCCAGCTGCTCATAGAGCCGCACGGCCGGGATGTTGCGGGAATTGGTCAGGGCGGTGCGCAGCGTGATCGGACCGGCGAAATTGTTCTCGAAATTGCGCGGCCGGTAGTCACCCCGGGCGAAGGCGGCGTCGTTGATGATGGAGGCCGGCGTATAGCCCTGTTCCAGCGCGGCGCCATAGACGAAAGGCTTGAAGCCGGAGCCGGGTGGGCGGGGCGTGATGGCGCGGTTGACCTGGCTGAGCGCGAAATCATAGCCGCCGACCAGGGCCAGGATGTCGCCGTTGTCTGGAGACACCGACACGATGGCGCCCTGCAGGTCCGGAATCTGTCCGAGCGACCAGCTGCCGTCTGCCGCCTGCTTCAGGCGCACCAGATCGCCGGTCTGCACGATGTCCGAGGCGCGTTCCGGGCGAGGCCAGGCGCGGCCGCGGTCGATGAAGGGCGCGGCCCAGCTCAGGCCCTGCCAGGACACGGTGACGGTGCTGCCATCCTGCAGCAGCGCCTCGATCTCCCGCTCGGCCACACTGCTCACCACGGCCGGATGCTGATTGCCCAGCAGCTGCTCGCCTTCCAGCGCCTGCAGCCAGGTGCTGCGCGCGTCGGCATCCGCCGCCACCTCGATGTGGCGCTCCGGCCCGCGGTAGCCATGGCGCTTGTCGTAATACTCCTCCAGCCCATTGCTCAGAGCCTGGTTGGCGATCGCCTGCTTGTCGCTGTGGATGCTGGTGCGCACCTCGAAGCCCTTGCGATAGATGTCTTCGCCGAACTGGCTGTAAAGCTCCTGACGCACCATCTCGGCAACATACGGCGCGCTCACTTCGATGCGGCGGTTGTGGCGCCGGGCATTGTCGGGGGTGTTGATGGCCTGCTCGTACTGCTCTCGGGTGATCATGTCCTCGTCGTACATCTTGGTGAGCACCACATTGCGCCGCTGGGTGGCGCGGGCAGGATCGGCGATCGGGTTGCACGGCGTGGGGCAGGGCAGCACCGAAGTCAGCATGGCGAACTGGGGCAGCTCGAGCTCCCAGATCGGCTTGCCATAGTAGGCATAGGCGGCGGCATTGATGCCGTCGGCGCCGGAACCGAAGTAGATCAGGTTGAGATACAGCGTGATGATCTCTTCCTTGCTCAGCTCGCGCTGGATGCGGAAGGCGAACGGGATTTCCTTGAGCTTGCGCGAGTACACCGAGTCGCTGTCGAATGAGATGTTGTTGGCGAGCTGCATCGTGATGGTGCTGCCGCCTCCGAGGTTGATGCCGCGCACGAAGCCGTAGAAGCCGCGCAGAAGGCCGCGTATGTCCACGCCGGAATGGGAGTAGAAGCGCGGGTCTTCGCTGGCGATGACGGCGTTGATCATCATCGGCGGGATCTGTTCGTAGGGAATCGGGTCGCGGCGGATGCCGATCTCGTCGATCAGGCGGTTGTCGGCCGTGAGGATGCGCAGGGGCGTCTCCAGCTGCACATGGCGATAGGACTCGGCCGACGGCAGCTTGGGCGAGAGATAGAGGAAGCCCGCCGCGGCCACCATGACGCCGCCGCTGCTACAGAAGATGCCGAACCAGAACAGGCCTCGGATGATTGTCTTGATTCTGGAGTTCACGGAAGTTGCCAACCCTGGGCTGCAAGAAATTCGCCGGCTCCTGCCGGAGAGACCTGGAAACACCGGAATTCGTCCCTCGGGACGCCGCAGGCTGGCGGCATTATATACGCTGCCCGCGCATTAATCTTGAGTGCCATGGTCGGGATTGTCCGGGCGCTGCATCGACCGGCAATTGCCCACGCGTAGTGCTGCAGCTCGACCGGCGTTTTGTCAATTTCACCTTGCAAAACAAAATCATGCGCGCACTCGCGAGGCATCACGGGGCGGTGCCTGGGCGGCGCAGGGTGCCTTGGCGCGCAGGCGCCGACCTGTGCGCCAAGGCACGCTTTCTTCGCGAGATATGAACTGGTTGGCAACATAAAGTTATTTATTGAAATGCCGATATAATTTGTTGAATATCATATATAAATTTGTTTTGATGTCGCAAATATCAGAAATCGACTTCTTTCAGGAGCGATTTTCTGTGCGCGTCTATACTCGATACGACACCGCTCCCGGACCTGCGGGAGCACTCTCAGGCTGACAAACGTGCTGCAATTTCTGAGCAGAAAAACAAGAACCCTGCTGGGCGTGGACATCAGCTCCTCCGCCGTGAAGCTGCTCGAGTTCAGCCTGAACAATGGTCGTTACCGCATCGAGAACTACGTCATCCGCCAGCTCCCCCTGAATGCCGTGGTCGAGAAGAACATCAGCGACATCGACGCCGTGGGCGATGCCATCCGGCAGGCGCTCTCGATCCTGAAGCCTGCGACGAAAGAGGCGGCTGTGGCCGTGGCCGGGTCGGCCGTGATCACCAAGATCATCGAGATGAGCGCTGCGATGAACGATTCCGAGATGGAAAACCAGATCATCGTCGAGGCCGACCAGTACATCCCGTATCCGCTCAGTGAAGTGGCCATCGACTTCGAGCGCCAGGAGCAGACGGACCCGCGTTCCGACTTCGTCGACGTGCTGCTGGCCGCCTGCCGCAAGGAGAACGTCGAATCCCGCGTCGCGGCGCTGCAGTCCGGCGGCCTGGTGGCCCGCGTCGTCGACATCGAGGCCTATGCCATGGAGCGCGCATTCAGTCTGCTGCAGGGCCAACTGGCCGGCGCGGACCCGCACACCGTGGCAATCCTGGACATCGGCGCCACCATCACCACGCTGCACGTGTTGCTGGAAGGACGGACCATCTACACGCGGGAGCAGCTGTTCGGCGGGCGTCAGCTGGTCGAAGACGTGCAGCGACGGTTCGGGCTGTCCGCCATCGAGGCCGAAACGGCCATTCGGCGGGGCACGCTGCCGGACGAATACGAGCAGGAGATCCTCGCGCCGTTCAAGGACGCCGTCGTGCAGCAGATCAGCCGGTCGCTGCAGTTCTTCTTCTCGTCCAGTCAGTACAACGATGTCGATCAGATCATCCTGGCGGGCGGCGTCGCCGCCATCGACGGCCTTGCCGGCCTGGTCCGCGAGCAGCTGGCCACGCCGGCCATGGTGGCCAATCCCTTCCAGGACATCGCCACGGGCAGCAAGGTGAACAAGACTTTGCTGGCCAATGATGCGCCAGCGCTGATGATCGCGTGCGGCCTGGCCATGAGGAGCAAATACTGATGGCGCGCATCAATCTGCTGCCCTGGCGCGAACAGCTGCGCGAAGAGCGCAAGCGCGAATTCATCGTGCTGCTGCTGGGCGTGTTCATCATCGCCGCCGGCATCATCATCATGATCGACCGCAACTTCCGCGCCGACATCCGCTACCAGCAGGCGCGCAACGACTTCCTGCGCCGGGAACTGCTGGTGCTGGATGCCCGCATCGCGGAGATCGACGAGCTCAAGGAGCAGAAGGCACAGATCAACTCGCGCATGGAAGTCATTCAGGACCTGCAGGGGTCGCGGCCGGTGATCGTGCGCATCTTCGATGAAATGGTGAAGGCCCTGCCCACCGGGGTCTATTTCAACTCCCTGCAGCGCGAAGGCGATCGCCTGCAGATCGAAGGCATTGCCGAGTCCAACAACAAGGTGTCGGAGCTGATGCGGCGGCTGGATGATTCCGAGTGGTTCATCAACCCGAGTCTGCAGCAGATTTCCGCGGCGACGGCCGATGCCAATTCGGATCAGCGCCAGGCCAATGCCTTCTCGCTCACGCTCTTCATGCAGTCGCCCGAGCGCGGGGAGGAACTCTGACATGTCATTGCCCGCGCTGATCAAGGAGCTGCAGAGCTTCGACTGGAACAATCTGAGCGATATCGAGACCATCGGCGTGTGGCCCGGGGTCGTCAAGTTCGTGCTTGCCGCTGTGCTGTTCGTCGTCTGTGTTGCCGGTGGCTTCTGGTTCGACATTCGCAATCTGCAGGCGGAGCTCGGGCGCTGGGAAGCCGAGGAAACGACGCTGCGCAGCGAATTCGAGCAGAAGGCCGTGCTGGCCGCCAATCTCGAGGAATACAAGGCGCAGACGGTCGAGATGGAGAATGCCTTCTCCGAGCTGCTGCGCCAGCTGCCCAGTCAGACGGAGGTGCCCGATCTGGTGGACGATGTTACCGAAACCGGTCTGGGCGCCAGTCTGAATTTCGCCCGCATCGAACTGGATGAGGAAGTGGAACTGGAGTTCTACATCGAGCAGCCGATACAGGTGGAGGTTGTCGGCAGCTATCACGACTTCGGCACCTTCGTCAGCGGCGTGGCCAGTCTGCCGCGCATCGTGACGCTGCACGATTTCGAGATCACGGCGCCGGAAACACGCAGCCCTCTGACCATGAGTATCCTCGCGAAGACCTACCGCTACCGTACCGAGGAAGAGCAGGCCGCCCAGCGCGCCGCTCAGGAAGCTGCGGAGAGTGCCGAAGATGTGCAGTGATCGTCGCCTTGCACGTCTGCTCCTGCTGTGCAGCCTCGCGCTTCTGGCCGGCTGTGGTCGTCAGACAGCCATGGATGATCTGCAGCAGTTCATCATCGAAGTGTCTCTGCGCCCAGGCGGCGAGATCGAACCCATGCCCCAGTTCCAGCCCTACGAGGCCTTTGCCTACAGTGCCGCCTCGCTGCGCAGCCCTTTCGATGTGCCGATCATGGTGGGCACGGCGCCCGCCGAGGAACCGGTGAACATCGTGCAGCCGGATTTCGACAGGACTCCGGAGCCGCTGGAGAGCTTCGCGCTCACCGATCTCGCGATGGTGGGGATGATCACGCGCGAGCGCAGTGTCATCGCGCTCATCCGTGACAGCAGCGGCACGCTGCACCGCATTGGCGTCGGCAATTATCTGGGGCGCAATCACGGACGCGTGTCCCGCGTCACGAACAGCGAGATCGAACTCGTGGAAATCGTGCCGGCGGGTGATGGCGGCTGGGTGGAACGACCGCGCACGCTGCCACTGCAGCGCTGAACAAAAGGTGATCTGAGAATGAGAACAGTGACGATGACATCAAGTGCCTGGGCGCAGGCATGGCGTAGCGGCATGCGAGCAGCAGGTCTCTTGCTGCTGAGCGTCTGGGCGCTGGTGACTCAGGCGCAGGACGCCGTGACGCTCAACAGCATCGGTTTCGCGAATCTGCCAGGTGACAGCATCGAGGTCCGGCTCGAATTCGACGGCGTTCCACCGCAGCCCAGCGGCTTTGCGCAGACGGACCCGGCGCGCATCTCCATCGACCTGAGCAATGTGCAGAGTGCACTGGCCGAGCGCCGCTTCGACCTGGGCGCCACCAATGCCCAGAGTGTCATGGTGCTGGAGACGGCCGACCGTACGCGTCTGGTGTTCAATCTGGTGACGCCCGTCGATTACCAGACACGCATCGAGGGCAACACGCTCGTAGTGCTGCTGGGCGGCAACGATTCGCTGGCTGCGACTCCTGCCGCGCCGGCCGATGCCCCCGTGGTGCCGCCAGCCGCCGCCAATGGCCCGACCATCGCCGATGTCAGCTTTCGTCGTGGCAGCGAGGCCGACGAAGGTCAAGTCGTCGTCACGCTCAGTGACGAGCAGATCATCGGCAATGTCGAGCAGGTGGGCAGTCGCGTCTATGTGGAATTCGCCGGTGCCGCCGTGCCCGAGCGTCTGAATCGACGCTTCGATGTCACGGACTTCGCCACGCCGGTCAACACCGTTGATGTGTATCCGCAGCGTGGCAATGCCACCATTGCCATCGACTTGAACGGTCAGTTCGAATACGTGGCCTATCAGCAGGGACGCCAGTACACCATCAGTGTCACGCCGCCCGGTGCCACGGCGGCCGATGCCGACCCTGCCTCTCGCTTCTCCGGCACGCTCGTCTCCCTGAGCTTTCAGAACATTGAAGTACGGTCGGTGCTGCAGTTGCTGGCCGAAGAGAACGACCTGAACCTGGTGGCCAGTGATGCGATCACCGGCAACATCACCCTGCAGCTGGAGGATGTGCCCTGGGATCAGGCCCTGAATCTGGTGCTGCAGTCCCGCAATCTTGCGCAGCGGCTGGTCGGCAATGTGTTGTACGTGGCGCCGGCCAACGAGATCGCGGCGCAGGAGCAGCAGGCCCTCGATGCCAGTCGTCAGGCCGAGGCACTCGCTCCCCTGCAGACGGAATTCATTCAGGTCAACTATGCCGACGCGGCCAACATCCTGATGTTGCTCACCGGCTCGCCGACGGGCAGAGCCGGAGCTGCCGCCCCGGCGCCCACGCCAGTGCCTGCTGCCGATCCGACAGCACCGGCCGCGACAGGCGCCGCGGCAACCAGGACAACCGGTGTGCTCTCCAGCCGTGGCACCGCGACAGTGGACGCGCGCACCAACATCATCATCATCCGCGACGTGGCCGAGAAGCTGGAGGAAGTGCGGGAACTGCTGAGCAAGCTGGACGTGCCGGTGCGCCAGGTGCTGATCGAGGCGCGCATTGTCAATGTCTCCACCGATTTCGGGCGTGACCTGGGCATTCGCTGGGGCGGGGCGGGGCGCACGGACTCCGGCGATGGCTTCCGTTACGGCGGCACGCAGGCCGCCACGCTCGAGCAGCAGAACAATCGCGTGGCGGAATCCGCTGCCATCCAGGAGGCCCTGGCGGCCGGCGAGGCGGCCCGTGTGCAGGCGCTGCAGGACGGCACTGACCCGAGTCTGATCGGCGCGATCGTGGCACAGGCCATCGCGGCAGTCCCGATTCCGGTGGGCAGCACGTCATTCCCGGATGCGCTCGCCGTGGATCTGGGGGTGCAGGACGACAGTGCTTCTTCCTTCTCGGTGGGCTTCACCAGCAACAGCGGCTTGATCGAGCTGGAGCTGTCCGCGCTGGAGAGCAGCGGCAACGGCGAGGTCATCGCCCGGCCGAAAGTCACCACGCAGGACAAGGTCACCGCCACTATCCAGTCAGGGGTCCGCATTCCCTATCAGGCGCAGGCCGGGGGCACGGCGGGGGGCTCCACCACCGAGTTCGTGGACGCGGTGCTGTCGCTGGAAGTCACGCCGCAGATCACGCCGGACGGCCGCATCATCATGCAGCTGGACATCCATCAGGACTCGGTCGCGCCGGGCACGGGCAATGTGCCTGCGATCAACACCAACTCCATCAACACCAGTGTGCTGGTGGAGAACGGCGACACCATCGTGCTGGGCGGTGTGTTCCGTGAAGAGACCACCACCACGGAAACCAAGACGCCGGTGCTGGGCGATGTGCCGTATCTCGGGCGCCTGTTCAAGCGCACCAACAACGAGAATCGCCGCACGGAACTGCTGATCTTCATCACGCCGCGCATCATTGCGGAGATCAACACCCGCTGAGAACGGCCGTGATTTTGCCCCGCTGCCAAGGGTACAATGCCGGCCAATCGAGCATTGGGTGGAGCGGCAGCGGCGAATGGACAAGCAGGAAAACATCTTTCTGATCGGGCCGATGGGCGTAGGCAAGAGCACCATCGGCCGTCTCCTGGCTTCCGCACTCGACATGCCCTTTCAAGATTCTGATCGCGAGATCGAATTCGTCACCGGCGCCGACATTCCCTGGATCTTCGATGTGGAGGGTGAGCAGGGCTTTCGCATCCGCGAGGCGAAGATGATCGACACGCTCACGCAGCGCAAGGGCATCATCCTGGCCACCGGCGGTGGAGCCATCCTGGCGCCGGAGAGTCGGCGCAATCTGCATTCGCGCGGCGTCGTCGTCTATCTGCGCGCCTCGGTGGCCCAGCAGCTGGAACGCACGGGCAAGGACAAGAACCGTCCGCTTCTGCAGACCGACAATCCCCTCGCCAAGATCAAGGAGCTGATCAAGATCCGCGAACCGCTCTATCGCGAAACCGCCCACATCACCATTGACACCAGTCGCCGCAGTCCGCGTTCGGTATGCGCGGAAATCGTGCGACAGCTGCAGGAACGCCAGGCCGAGCAGGCCGCCGGGGTAAGTTGAAACCATGATCACGCTGGAAGTCAGTCTGGGCGAACGCGCCTATCCCATCTACATAGGCCAGGGGCTGCTGAGCCGGCCCGGCCTGCTGCGCGCCCACGTGCCGGGTCAGCGCGCTCTGATCGTCACCAACGAAGTGGTCGCGCCGCTGTATCTGCAGCCCGTGCAGCAATCTCTGGGCGACGTGCGCGTTGACACCCTGATCCTGCCCGATGGCGAGTACACCAAGACACTGGACACCCTGTCGCTGATCTACGACAAGCTGCTGCAGGAGCGTCATGAACGCAGCACCACGCTGATCGCGCTGGGCGGCGGTGTGACAGGTGACATCACCGGCTTTGCCGCTGCCAGCTACCAGCGCGGCGTCAACTTCATCCAGGTGCCCACCACATTGCTGTCCCAGGTCGGCTCCTCGGTGGGCGGCAAGACGGGGGTGAATCACCCGCTGGGCAAGAACATGATCGGCGCCTTCTACCAGCCGCGCTGCGTGCTGGCCGACACGGGCGTGCTGCAGTCGCTGCCCGAACGCGAACTAAAGGCCGGTCTGGCGGAAGTGATCAAGTACGGTCTCATCGACAATCTGCCGTTCTTCGAGTGGCTGGAAGCGAACATCGAGGGGCTTGTGGCGCGCGATCAGGCGCTGCTGGCCGAGGCGGTGCGCATCAGCTGTGCGGACAAGGCCCGCATCGTGGCGGCGGACGAGCGCGAAGGCGGCGTGCGCGCCCTGCTCAATCTGGGACACACTTTCGGCCATGCCATCGAGAACGCCATGGGCTACGGCACCTGGCTGCATGGCGAGGCGGTGGCTGCGGGTATGGTGATGGCGGCCGACCTCTCGGCACGCCTGGGCTGGATCACCCCGTCAGAGGCGCGGCGCGCCAAGGCACTGCTGGTGCGTGCCGGGCTGCCGGTGGTGCCGCCTGCCGGCGTCAGCGTGGAGGACTACCTGCGCCTGATGGCCTTTGACAAAAAGGTGCAGGGTGGCAAGATTCGCTTCATCCTCATGCGCAGCCTGGGCAAGGCTGTGATCGAAAGCGGCATCGATGCCGCATTGCTGGAGCAGACACTGGAGGCGGGAGAGCACCTGTGCGAGATCTGAGTGAGCGACTGGCAGACCTGGGCTTGACGCGAGACCCCTTTGCGGCCGACGCACCGCTGGAAAGCCTCTTTCCCGGCGCGATGCGGCGGGCGAGTCTGGACCAGATGCAATTGCTGGCACGGGAAAGCGAGGACATCGTCGCGCTGACCGGTCCGGCAGGCAGCGGCAAGACCCTCCTGGGCGACTTCTTCGCCCGTCATGCCGACCGCGATCAGGTGGTGGCCCGCATTCGCGCCACCCTGCTCACCACGCCCAGTCAGTTGCTCGAGGACCTGTTCAAGGCCTTCGTGCTGGATTTCCCTGAACAGGCCACGCTGACGGAACTCAAGGCGTCCCTGCAGCGCTATTTCGCTGCCCTGCATCGGCAGGCGCGCACCGTGGTGCTGATCGTCGACAGTGCCCACGAACTGGGCGACGACGCGCTCAGTCTGCTGACGAAACTGGCGCTCAACGAGAATCACGACGGCACCTTCCACCTGCTGTTGCTGGGAGAGCCCTCCCTGCTGGACATGCTGGACTACACCTGCCCCATGCGGGAAGGGCAGCCCCAGTTCACGGCTGTGCAGCTGCCGGCCTTCAATCTGGAGGAAACCCGCGCCTATCTGCGCTACCGCCTGAGCGCGGCCGGCCATCAGCAGGATGACGGCCGCGGGCTGCCGTTCTCCAATCGTCAGATTGAACGAATTCACAAGCTTTCGGGGGGTATCCCGGCGGCCATCAACGCCCGCGCCAGCGAGATGCTGGGGGACGTGGGGCTCGATCTGCTGGAATTGCTGCCGCGGCTGCCGGCTGACCTGCCGCGGCCCTATGTCTATGGCACTGCCGGGGCGCTTGCCCTGATCGTGCTGGCAGCGCTGCTGCTGGGGGGAGATGAGGCGCCCGAGCTGGCGCAAGCGAACCTGTCGGAGCCCGTGCCCATTCCGCTGGAGCCAGTGCCTGCGCTGCGCACTGTGACCGAGATTCAGGATCAGGCCCCTGTCGACGCCGCGCCGCAGACTGATGCTCCTGCGGCAGGGCTGGCCACTGGCATTCCAGCCGCTGACGGCGCCAGCACGCCGGCTGCAGACCCGGAACCAGTGGCGGCGTCGGTGGCGAGTGGCAGCAACAGTGCTCCGTCTGTCACTGCGGTGGCAGCGGCCACGCCGACTGCCACGCCCACGCCTGCCGCCGTCGCAACGCCCGCGCCAGCCCGTGCCGTGGTCAGCACGACCACTGCTCCTGCAGCCACGGCAGCGCCGGCCCGCGCGCCTGCCGCCAGCACGCCAGCGCCAGCCGCGGCGCCAGCCCGCCCCGCTGCAGCCGCCAGCACCAGTGACCCGACGGCTCCCCTGGCCTCCCAGCACACCCGCATTCGTGCGCTGCCGGCCAACCAGTTCACCGTGCAGCTGCTCGGGTCCACCTCGCGCGCCAACGTGGAAGATTTCGTGCGCCGTCATGCCAGCTCGCCGCTGTACTGGTTCGAAACCCGCAATCAGGGCAATCCCTGGTTCGTCGTCATAATGGGGGCCTATCCCAGTCGCGCGGCGGCGCAGACGGCCGCGTCCGGACTGACTGGCGAGCTGGGACGTCTGGAGCCCTGGATTCGCGGCATCGGCACCGTGCAGGCCGAGATCGTCGGCAGCAACTGAGCCGTTTGCCGGTTTGTGAGCCTCCGGGGCGGTGTGTAGAATGCCGCCCCTGATGTGCCGGATTCCCCGACATTTCCCCCCGCAGCAAGAGGACACCGCGTTGACAGCGTTGAAGAACGACAGATTTTTGCGTGCTCTCACAGGCCAGAGCGTGGACATGACGCCTGTCTGGATGATGCGCCAGGCCGGACGTTATCTTCCCGAGTACCGCGCAACGCGCAAGCAGGCCGGGGATTTCCTGAGCCTGTGCAAGTCTCCGGAGCTGGCCTGCGAGGTCACGCTGCAGCCTCTGCGCCGCTATGCAATGGACGCCGCCATTCTCTTTTCCGACATCCTGACCATTCCGGACGCCATGGGGCAGGGGCTGTACTTCACGGAAGGCGAAGGGCCGCGTTTCCGCAAGATCGTGCGCACAGAGGCAGACGTGCTGGCACTGCCAGAGCTGAACACTGCGCGGGATCTGAGCTATGTCACCGATGCCGTCTCAGTCATCCGTCGTGAGCTCAATGGCTCCGTGCCTCTCATCGGCTTTTCCGGCAGTCCCTGGACACTGGCGACCTACATGATCGAAGGCAGCGGCAGCAAGGATTTCCGCCACGCCAAGTCCTTCATGTACAACCAGCCCCAGGCCATGCATCTGCTGCTGGACAAGCTGGCCCGTGCGGTGGCGGATTACCTGAATGCCCAGATCGCGGCAGGCGCCCAGGCCGTGCAGATCTTCGACACCTGGGGTGGCGTGCTGTCGACGCCCGCCTACCAGCAGTTCTCGCTCGCTTACATGAAGAAAGTGGTGCAGCAGCTGACGCGGGTGTCGGAAGGTCGCGAGGTGCCGGTCATCCTGTTCACGAAGAATGGTGGCCTCTGGCTGGAAGACATCGCCGACAGCGGCTGCGATTGCGTCGGCCTGGACTGGACCATCGACATCGGCCGTGCCCGTGCGCGCATCGGCAGCAAGGTGTCCCTGCAGGGCAACATGGACCCGTCCATTCTCTACGCCACGCCGCAGGCGATTCGTGCCGAGGTCGGCCGGATTCTGCAGGACTTCGGGCCGGGCAACGGCCATGTGTTCAATCTGGGGCATGGCATCACGCCGGATGTCGATCCGCAGAACGTGGCCGTGTTCGTCGAGTCCGTCCATGAACTCTCGCAACAATATCACCAGGGGAACGCTGGCTGAGCTGAAGGCCGCTGGTCGCGCGCCGGTCTGCGTCGTCGGCATCGGCGCGAACCTTCCCGGCGCTGGAGGCGGGCCGCAGCACAGTGTGCTGGCCGCGTTCGCTGCCCTGCTCGCCGAGAGCCGGACAGGACTTGTCGTGTCCTCGTTGTGGCAGACCACGCCGCTCGACTGCCCGCCTGACTCGCCTCTCTTCATCAATGCCGTGGCGGCCTTCGTGCCGCTGGTCGATGACCCTCACGCACTGCTGCAACGCCTGCAGGCGCTGGAGGCTGAGGCTGGGCGTCAGCGTGCCGGTCTGCGCAACGCCGCCCGCCCGCTCGACCTCGACATCCTGCTGTTCGGTCAGCTGGAGTGCGCCACGGCCGACCTGATCCTGCCGCATCCACGCATGGCCGAGCGTCGTTTCGTGCTGGCGCCGCTGGCCGAAATTGCCCCCGACCTGCGCATTCCGGGGCAGGCGCACACCGTCTCCATGTTGCTGCAGGCCTTGCCGGAACAGGGCGAAATGCGACGCATCGACAGCGATTCGCGCGCTGTCGTTTTCTGATTCGCTGTGTATACTACGGAAAAAGCCGGCCTCGAGACCGGTGGCAGTGCGTGCGTCCGCGTCTCGTGGACGGCTATCAGGGGAAGTTCAGTGCAGATTTCACGTGTCGCAGTGGCGTTGCTGGCAGGGCTTGTCGTCGGCCTCGGCACGGTCATGCCTGCGGCTGCCCAGTCGCTGCCCGGCACCGTCGCGCTGCCACCCTCCCTGCTGCCTGCAGCAGGCACCGGCATCAATGTCTCCCGCAACAAGCTCAACACCCCCTTTTCCAGCGAGTCTGTCAGCAATCTGAATCTGGGCATGAGCTTCTCGCCCGCCCGCGGCTTGGATCTGCGTGCGGACGCCTGGCGCATCGAAGTGCAGGAGCCACTCGCCGCCGCGCGGCTGCTGCCCGAACCGCCGCAGCCGGCCGCTCCCGGCAGTGCGCTGTTCATTGATGACAGCAATCTTTACAAGGGCCTGATCGAAGCTCCCTCGGTCAAGGACACCATTGTCCCAGGTCAGATGGGCCATGGCATCGACCTGAGCGCGTCCTATGTCTGGGAATCGCCCCGCTTCGGGCAGTTCATCGTGAGCACCAAGGCCACCTATCTCTATGATCCCGACAGCAAGCCGCGTGGTTTCCAGGGGCCGTTGCTGCCGATGACGGAAAACACGTTGCTGCCCAAGGGGACCGAGCTGCAGAGCAGCGTCATGCTGACCTGGCAGGCGGGTCAGCACACAGCGAGTGCCGTCACGCACTATTTCGACAGCTTCGAGGAGATCGGCAAGCTCGACATGGAGCAGCTCAACGAAATAGTCGACAACATGACCACGCTCGATCTGCAGTACGGCTACAACGTGAAGGCCGGCAAACAGGGGCAGGCTGTGTTCTCCGTGGGGGTGCGCAATCTGTTCGATACCCGGCCTCAGCAGTTGCCGCCGACCGGTGCCGGTCTGGTGGAACAGGGCGGTCGCGTTGCCTACGGCTCCATCAAGTACCAGTTCTGACGTCCGGGCCGATCAGCCCAGCGCTTTCACCACCTTCACCACCGCCGCTGTCAGCTGCCGCAACTGCGCGGCACTGATGATGTAGGGCGGCATCAGATAGACCAGTTTTCCGAACGGTCGAACCCACACCCCTTCCTGCACCAGGGCATTCTGCAGCTGCGGCAGTGGGGCATGTTCCCGCAATTCCACCACCCCAACGGCGCCCAGCACCCGCACGTCCGCAACAGCAGGCAGGCTCCGGCACGGGGTCAGTTCCGCGCGCAGCTGGCGTTCGATGGCCGCGACGCGCGCTTCCCATGGCCCCTCGAGCAGCAGCTGCAGACTGGCATCCGCCACTGCGCAGGCCAGCGGATTCGCCATGTACGTGGGGCCGTGCATGAAGGCCGCACCGGCCCCCGACACGCCTTCGGCCACCCGCCGCGTGCACAGCGTGGCGGCGAGCGTCATGCAGCCGCCGGTGAGCGCTTTGCCGAGGCAGAGGATGTCCGGCGTGATGCCCGCGTGATCGCTGGCGAACAGCCTGCCTGTCCGTCCGAAGCCGGTGGCGATCTCGTCCAGAATCAGCAGCACGTCAAACTGCGCACACAGCCGCTGTGCCTCCCGCAGGTATTCCGGGTGATGGAAGCGCATGCCTCCGGCCCCCTGCATGATGGGTTCCATGATCAAGGCGGCGATTTCCTCGTGCCGCGTGGCCAGCAGCTGGCGCAAGGGTTCGCTGTCGGCTGCCTCCCACGGCTCGCCGAAGCGACATGCCGGGGCGGGCGCGAAAAGCGGGGGTTGCAGTGGCTGGCCGAACACTGTCTGCATGCCGCTGTCCGGATCGCTCACCGCCATGGTGGCGAAGGTATCCCCGTGATAGCCCTGGCGCAGGCTGAGCAGTCGCGTCTTGCCGGGGCGTCCCAGCCCCTGCCAGCAGGCCAGCGCCATCTTCAGGGCAACCTCCACGGCCACGGAGCCCGAGTCACTGAAGAACACCTTGTCCAGGCCCGGCGGGCAGCAGGCCAGCAGGCGTCTGCTGAGCGAGATCGCCGGTGCATGGGTGAGCCCGCCGAACATCACATGAGACATCGTCTCGATCTGCGCCGCCATGGCCCGCTGCAGCACCGGGTGGCTGTAGCCGTGGATCGCCGACCACCAGCTGCTCGTGCCGTCCACCAGCACTCGTCCGTCTGCCAGACTCAGTTCGACGCCGCTGGCGGATGCCACCAGCAGCACAGGTGGGGGTTCGAGCATGGACGCGTAGGGGTGCAGCACATGCGCGCGGTCGAAGGCGAGCAGGGTCTCGGTGTTTGGCGGCAGCGGGGACATGGAGGGCTCCGGACAGTTCAATGGGTCAACTCACGCGGGCAAGGCAGGCCACGTCGACGCGGCGGCTGCCGCTGTGCCGATAGAGCCTGGCCACTTCATCCACGGTGCTGGTAGTGGTGACGACATCATCGACGATGAGGACATGAGGGAGCGGCGCCGCTCTCGGCGCAAGCGAGAAGGCCCCGCGCAGATTCTGCTGCCGCTCGCCTGCTCGCAGGCCTCGCTGCGAGGGCGTCGCACGCAGTCGCTGACAGTGCTCCGCTGCCAGCGGCAGATCGCACTGTTCCGCCAGCACCCTGGCAATCAGCAGGCTCTGATTGAAACCGCGCCCGCGCAGGCGTGCGACATGCAGGGGGACCGGCACCAGCACCGGGCGCTCGCCCGTCTCGTCCCAACTGCCTCTCAGGCGGTCTGCCAGCAGCATCGCCAGGCTGCGGCCCAGCGCGAAGTCCGCCTGAAACTTGAATCCCGCGATGAGTTCGCGCACGGGAAACTCATAGCGAAACCCCGTGAGGCAACGATCGAAGCATGGTGGCGAGAGCAGGCAGGATTCGCAGAAGGTCTGCCACGGGCCATGTGCCGGCAACTCGCACGCGCAGCGCTGGCAGGGTCGTGCAGGGCGTGGCAGTGCGGACTCGCAGGGGCTGCAAAAACCGCTGTGCGGCTTGCCTGCAGCACCGCAGAGAGGGCATTCGAAGAATGGCATGATGATTATTAAATGTTCAATAGTTAACTTTTGATTCTATACAGGTTGACAATATGAGGCCAGTTTCTAGAATTGCCCGGCCTTTCGAGTATAGGCCGCTGCGGGAGGACGTCTGTTCGGCCCGGAATATTCACCCCTCTGGACGCCACAGGATTGCCCATGAACGTCAACTCCTCCTCTCCTGTCACAGCCAATTCCGCACCACGGTTCTGGGAGCCTGCCGCATCCGACCGCCTGCGCCACGACTGGCGCCGCGAGGAGATCGCGGCGCTGTTTGCCTTGCCCTTCATGGACTTGCTGCATCAGGCGCAGGCCGTGCACCGGCGCCACTTCGATCCGAACCTGATACAGCTGAGCACCTTGCTGTCGATCAAGACGGGGGCGTGTCCGGAAGACTGCAAGTATTGTCCGCAGAGCGGCCACTACAACACCGGCCTGGAGAAGGAAAAGCTGCTGGCACTGCAGAACATCCTCGACGAGGCCGAGCGGGCGCGCCGCAACGGCGCGAGCCGCTTCTGCATGGGAGCGGCGTGGAAGAACCCCTCGCGCCGGGACTTTCCCCAGGTGCTGGAGATCGTGCGCCGGGTGCGTGCCCTGGGCATGGAGACCTGCATGACGCTCGGAGCGCTGGATCGCGAGCAGGCGCAGGCGCTGGCCGAGGCGGGGCTGGACTATTACAACCACAACCTCGACACCTCCCCGGAGTTCTACAGCCAGATCATCACCACCCGGCGTTTCGAGGACCGCCTGCAGACCCTCGCGCATGTGCGCGAAGCCGGAATGAAAGTGTGTGCGGGCGGCATCGTCGGCATGGGCGAATCGCGGCTGGATCGCGTCGGACTGCTGCAACAGCTCGCCAATCTGCCGGAGCACCCGCACAGTGTGCCCATCAACGCTCTGGTGAAGGTGCCCGGGACACCGCTGGCCGAGGTGGACGATCTCGACCCCTTCGAATTCATCCGCACCGTCGCCGTGGCGCGCATCCTGATGCCGGCTTCATGGGTGCGGCTCTCGGCAGGGCGCCAACAGATGAACGAGCAGACGCAGGCACTGTGCTTCCTGGCCGGCGCCAATTCGATCTTCTACGGCGAGAAGCTGCTGACGACGCCGCTGCCCGAGGAATCGGCCGATCGGGCGCTGCTGCACAGACTCGGTCTGCGGACCGAAGGCTGCGGCGCGTGACCGAGGAGGCGGGCTCGCTGCACAGCTGTCTGCTCGCGCGACTCGCGCAGCGCGAGCAGCAGGGCCTCCTGCGTGTGCGCCAGCAGCGACAGGGGCCGCAGCAGCCGCAGCTGCAGCTGGACGGGCGTGCACTGGTGAGTTTCTGCAGCAATGACTATCTGGGTCTCGCCAATCACCCGCGCGTGCTCGAGGCCTGTCGTGAAGGGCTGTCGCGCTACGGGCTCGGCAGTGGCGCCGCGCATCTGGTGACGGGCCACAGTGCCGCCCATCAGGCGCTGGAGGAGGAGCTGGCCGATTTCCTGGGGCGCGATCGCGTGCTGCTGTTCAGTACCGGGTACATGGCGAATGTCGGCGTCATCAATGCCTTGATGCGGGAGGGGGATCGGGTGGCCCAGGACGCCCTCAATCACGCGTCCTTGCTGGACGGCGGCTGGCTCAGCAGGGCCGAGTCCCGCCGTTACGCGCATCTGGACATGCAGGCGCTGGAGTCCCTGCTGGTGGAAGGGCCTGCCACGCAGCGGCTGATCGCCACCGATGGCGTGTTCAGCATGGATGGCGATGTCGCCCCTTTGCCAGCGCTCATCGCCATCGCCCGACGCCACCGGGCGTGGCTGCTGGTGGACGACGCGCACGGCATCGGCTGCCTCGGCGCACAGGGTCGCGGACTGCTGGAGCAGGCATCCAGTGCCGCAAGTCCCATCACGCAGGACGATGTGCCCATCCTGATCGGCACCCTGGGCAAGGCCTTCGGCACCAGCGGCGCCTTTGTGGCGGGAAGCGCCGCCCTGATCGAGTATCTGCAGCAGTTCGCCAGGCCCTATCTCTTCAGCACCGCCATGCCGGCCGCCATCGCGCACGCCACTCGCTGCAGTCTGCAGCTGCTGCGGGAGCAAGGCTGGCGCCGACAGCGCCTGCAGGAACTCACGTGGCGCTTTCGCGACCACGCGCGGACCCTGGGGCTGACGCTGACCAACTCGGCAAGTCCCGTGCAGGCTGTTATTCTCGGCGCCAATCTGCGGGCCGTGCAGGCCAGCAGGATCCTGCTGGAAGAGGGTGTGCAGGTCTCGGCCATCCGTCCGCCGACAGTGCCCGAAGGTACGGCGCGTCTGCGCATCACCTTCAGCGCCGAACACACCGATGAACAGCTCGCGCAATTGCTGCGGGCCCTGGAAAGGATTGCTCATGATGTCCCGTGATCCCCTCACCTTTTTCGTCACTGGCACGGACACCGGTATCGGCAAGACCCTGGTCACGGCCGCGCTGCTGCAGGCCGCACGCGCGCGAGGCCTGAGCACGCTCGGCATGAAGCCGCTGGCCGCCGGATGCGAGGATACCCCGCAGGGGCTGTGCAGCGAAGATGCGCTGCTGCTGCGCCAGCACTCGAGCATCGAGGTGCCTCACGCCATGAGCAATCCGGTGAGCCTGCGTCTGCCCGTGGCGCCTCATATCGCCGCGCGGCAGGAAGAGCGCCGGCTGGATGCCGGGCGGCTGGAGGGCTACTGCCGCGCCGTGCTGATGCAGCGGGCAGGGCTGACCTTGATCGAGGGCGCCGGGGGCTGGCAGGTGCCGCTGAACAATCGGCAGACCCTGGCCGATCTGGCGAAGCTGCTGCGCCACCCGGTGATTCTGGTGGTCGGCCTGCGTCTGGGCTGCATCAACCACGCCCTGCTGACCGCCCGCGCCATCCTGGCCGACGGCCTGCCGCTGGCCGGCTGGGTGGCGAATCAGATCGATCCCGAGATGGCCTTCGTGCAGGACAACATCGACGCCATTGCCCAGCGTCTGCCGGCCCCCTGTCTGGGGCATGTCCCGGCGCTGCACGGTGTGGACATGCCGGCGCGCGTGGCTCAGGCCTCCGCGCACCTCGCGCTCGACCGCCTGCCCGGTCTGGCACCCACGCCAGGCGGTTGACCGCTCCTGCCTGGCTCTCTAAGGTAGGATCATCGCAATCCCGCCCAGGCAACGGAGACTTCCATGGCAGCTTATCAGGCCCCTCTCACCGACATGCATTTTGTGCTGCACGACGTGCAGCGCGCCGCGGAACTGTGTGCGGCCATGCCCGGCACTGCCGACGTCACGGCCGACCTCATGAATGCCGTTCTGGAGAGTGCCGCGCAGCTGGCTTCCGAGGTGCTCGCACCGCTGAACCGTTCCGGCGATGAAGAAGGCTGCCGCTTCGAGGCGGGTCGCGTGCACACGCCAGCTGGTTTCCGCGAGGCCTATCGCGTTTACACCGAAGGCGGCTGGGTCGGTTTGTGCGGCGATCCGGCCCATGGCGGCATGGGCATGCCGAAGATGCTGGCCGTGCTCGTCGAGGAAATGATGATGGGCGCCAACACCTCCTTCGCGCTCTATCCCGTCCTCACTGCCGGCGCCAGTCTGGCGCTGGTCAGCCATGCATCGGAGTCCATCAAGGCGTTCTACCTGCCGCGTCTGTACTCCGGTGAGTGGTCCGCCACCATGTGTCTCACCGAATCCCATGCCGGCACAGACCTCGGTCTGCTGAAAACGCGCGCCGAGCCGGACGGGCAGGGCAGTTATCGCATCACCGGCTCCAAGATATTCATCACTGGCGGTGAGCATGATCTGAGCGAGAACATCATTCACCTGGTGCTCGCCCGCCTGCCCGACGCGCCGCCCGGCCCCAGGGGCATCTCGCTGTTCCTCGTCCCCCGGCAGCTGCCGGATGCGAATGGCGCGCCCGGCGTGCGCAACGGGGTGTCCTGCGGCGCCATCGAACACAAGATGGGCATCAAGGCCTCGGCCACCTGCGTGATGCACTTCGATGGCGCCATCGGCTATCTGATCGGCGAGGCGAACAAGGGGCTCGCCTGCATGTTCACCATGATGAACTACGAACGCCTGTCCATCGGCCTGCAGGGCATCGGACTGGCAGAGCACTCGCTGCAGGTGGCCTCTGCCTATGCCCGCGAGCGACTGCAGGGGCGTGCCGCCACCGGGCCGGTGAATCCCGGCGGCAGTGCCGACCCGATCCTGGTGCACCCCGATGTGCGCCGGATGCTGCTGAACGTGCGTGCCGACCTGGAGGCCGGCCGCGCGCTGGCCGTGTACGTGGGCGCTGCGCTCGACACCGTGCACTTCGACCCTGACCCGCAGCGTCAGGCCCGCGCCGCCCGGCTGGTGGCCTTGCTGACCCCGGTGGCGAAGGCGGCATTCTCGGATCGGGGCTTCGAGGGCTGCGTCAATGCCCAGCAGGTGCTGGGCGGTCATGGCTATGTGCGGGAATGGGGGCTGGAGCAGAATGTGCGCGATGCCCGCATCGCCCAGATCTACGAAGGCACCAACGGTGTGCAGGCGCTGGATCTGGCCGGACGCAAGGTGGTGCGCGATCAGGAGGGGCTGCTGGAAACCCTTTGGGAGGAGATCGAAAGCTTCCTGCAGGCGCAGGCAGCCAATGTGGCAGTCGAGCAATTCCTGCAGGAGTTGAAGGCAGCGTTCGCGCAGACCCGCCAGGTCAGTGACTGGCTGCGCCAGGCGGCGGCCGGCAATCCGGACGAAACCGGGGCCGCGTCCGTACCCTATCTGCGCCTGCTGTCGCAGCTGCTCTACGGCTTCATGTGGTGTCGCATGACGGTCGCTGCCACGCTGGCGCTGTCACGTCCTGGCGTCGACAAGGCGTTCTACGAGGACAAGCTCACGGTGGCGCGTTTCTTCATGACAAGGCAGATGCCGGTGCGCCATGCGCTGGCGGCGGAGATCATGAGTGGCAGTGCTGCGGTGATGGCGCTGCCGGCAGAACGTTTCTGACCGGCAGCCGCTGGCGTGGGGTCAGATGACCCACTCGAAGGTTTCGGTGATCAGCGTCTCGTAGCTTTCCAGGCTTTCTTCCTTTTCGCCCAGGATGACGAGATTGCCCTGACCGAAGGGGATGATCTTGCCCTGGAAGCGCGGATCGTTCACGTCGAACTCGGTGCTCACGGGGGAGTTGTGGATCATGATCACCGACACGGAGCCCTTGGTGCCTTCCAGCACGATGTGCGCGCCCTTGGTGGACGGCACCACGTTGCAGTCATTGGCGAACTTGATGTGCATCGACTTGATGCGTTCGTCCTCGCGCAGATGGCCGCCCGCCGCCTCGATGACCTGATTGATCTCTTCCATGCTAAGATCGGCGGTGGCGTTCTCGATGCGCGGCGTCTCGCGGTACATGTGGCCGATGATGTCATCATGGAACTTGATGTCGGCAGCGCTGGGGCGCGCGGTCCAGAGGCCTGAGGACATGATGACGCCCAGCGTGATCACCAGGCTGGCGGCCATGGCGTAATAACGCTGATAACGCGAGCGCACGGGCAGCGGGGTGACGCTGGCCGTCGTGGCGGCCGCATTGGCCTGCGTGGCTGCATGCGCCTTCAGGCGCGCGGCGAGACCGGGCGGCACCTCGATGGAGAGGGCAGCGGCGTGCACGCGCGCATCCAGTGCCTGCAGATCCTGCAGCCACTGCGTCCGCTCGGCGCTCGCCTGCGCGGCGGTGATGAAGTCTTCACTTGAATCATTGGGGTTGGCCAGGCCGCGCTTTCTGAATTCAAAGTCTTCCATAGTCGTGACTCTTGTCGGGGGGTGGGCCCGCTTGTCATTGGCAATAAGGGTCGTTCGTGAGACAGCGCTCAGCTCTGCTCGTCGAACGGGTCGTCTCCAGAGAAGTCATCCGTGAGCTCGCTGTCAGGAAAGAACACCTGACGCAGCTTGCCGCGTGCGCGGAACAGCCGCGTCATCACGGTGTTGTTGTTCAACTCGAGAATTTCCGCGATTTCCTTGCCGCTGAAGCCGCCGATCACCTGCAGCATCAAAGGGTCGCGATAGTCCTTTTCCAGCTTTCCGATGGCCTCGTGGAGCAATCGGCGATCCATGCGCTGATCGGGTTCGTTCTCGTCCGAATCGGCAATGGACTGATCCTCGATATCGACCAGCTCCGGACGGTAACGCTCATAGAGGCGTGCGTTCTCGCGTCGCAGAATGGTGAAAAGCCAGGCCTTGGCGGCCTTGTCATTCTGCAGACTGTCGAGAGACCGCCATGCACGCAAAAAAGTTTCCTGCACCAGATCTTCGGCCAGCGCACTGTTCTTGCAGATCCAGTAGGCATAGCGATAGACGTCCTGGTACAAGGCGTCGACCAGCGCTTCGTAGCGCTCCTTCTTGCGTCTATCGTCCAAGACCGGGGTATCGCTCATTTCTTTCCGGAGTGCCAGAAGCTCGAATTCAGGTGAGTTTTTGCTGGCAAATCAATTAGAAAGAACGCGGTTTTGCAGGCTTGCCAGCCGGAACAGGAGTTTGCCGAATAAGCGGGGGGGCGGCAAGTCCTGATTGTCTTTGGCCGTGCCTTGAGGGCAAGGCTATAATCGCGTCCCCGAGACGTTCGATGGACTTCGAAGATGACGAGAATTGCGATTGCCGGCGCTGCCGGACGAATGGGCAAGACCCTGACCGAGGCGGTGTTGCGCAGCGATGCCGGCCTGCAGGTGACAGTCGGGACGGTGCTCCCGGAAGACCCGGCGCTGGGCGTCGATGTGGGCCTGCTCGCCGGCGTGCAGCACCTGGGTGTGCCGGCCGTCGCGTCGCTGCAGGGGGAGGCGGAGCGGTTCGATGTTCTGATCGACTTCACGGCGCGCGCCTCCACGCTGGAGCATCTGCAGTTCTGTGTACGCCATGGCAAGGCCATCGTCATCGGCACCACCGGCTTCACTGCCGAGGAAAAGCAGCTCATTGCCGAAGCTGCCCGCCATGTTCCGGTCGTCTTCGCGCCGAACATGAGTGTGGGTGTGAATGTCTGTCTCAAGTTGCTGAAGATGGCGGCCGAGGTGCTGGAAGACGTGGACATCGAGATCGTCGAGGCGCATCACCGCTACAAGAAGGATGCCCCCTCGGGCACTGCCCTGCGCATGGGCGAGGTGATTGCCGAGGCGCTCGGGCGCAATCTCCAGGAGGTTGCGGTCTACGGACGTGAAGGCATGAGCGACGAGCGTGATCGCGACACCATCGGTTTCGCCACCGTGCGCGGCGGCGATATCGTGGGCGATCACACGGTGATTTTCGCGGGGCTGGGCGAGCGCATCGAGATCACGCACAAGGCCAGCAGCCGCATGACCTTCGCCAGCGGCGCCGTGCGCGCGGCCGCCTGGCTGGCAAGCCGCAAGCCCGGACTGTACTCGATCGACGACGTGCTTTTCGGCGATGCGCGGACCTGATCGCCGAGGGTTTGCTGTCGCGAGACGGAAACCTTCATAGACACCGCTTGTCCTGTTCACTTACAATGCGGCCTCAGTATGTTTACATCTGAGCACATAACGGGATTCACAGAAGAGCGGAATGAAGCGATTGTTTCATTCCGCTTTTTTTCACCCGGATTTTGCGATTAGTCCTGGAGAATGCATTGAGTAA
>JACCDI010174625.1_pt1 | contig 24015 bp, 21 predicted proteins | sample 7442791 | NCBI WGS metagenome assembly JACCDI01 (sample SAMN15323434, study PRJNA562643) | freshwater metagenome | isolation source: river surface water | place: USA:Blue River Watershed | collected 2017-08-15
AAAGCGCAAGTCTAAATTAGTTAACTGAGGCAAGACGCGTAGTCATCCATCGCAAGAACGCTTTCTCTGACCCCGTGATGAAATCCAATCTCTTTAGCCAATAATTCTGCCCCCCACGCCAAACCAGATCCTGGCTCGGCAGCGTCGGGTTTTTTCGGGGAACGGGGGCGCGTTGCCAGCCTAGGGTTGATGACCAAACCAAACATTTTGCGAGGGCTTGCGCCTGACACTGTGCTACTTCTTTGCTACTGGTGGTTTTTTACGGGCGTAAGTCATTGATAATTAAAGGGAAATTTATACCCTAGGTGCCTTTCCCGTAGAAGCGCGCACCATTAACTCAAACTGAAGTTCGGATGAAAAAGAGCGGCTAATCTCACCGAGCTCAGACAGCAAGAAATCCGCTACATTCACACCCAACTCAAACATCGGTAGGTGGATGGTTGTTAGCGAAGGGGTGATCAAGGACGCTATCTCCATGTCATCGAAGCCAGTGATCGAGAGGTCATTCGGAACGTTGACGCCTCGCCTTATGGCTTCTGTCAGCGCTCCGATCGCCAAAATATCATTGCCGCACATCACTGCAGTAGGCGGTCTTTCCCGGCTAAGCAGGCTCAGAATTCCTTCCCGCCCGCCCGAAAGTCCATAGGGCTTTTCGATCAAAAGACTCTTATCAAGCTTCAGCCCGTGCCTTTTTAGGCCATTCTGGATTCCCAGTACACGGTCACGCGCCCGATCGTTTCCCTTGAGAATCCCAGAAATAACCCCCAATCTCTGGTGCCCAAGTGAGAGAAGATGGTTCACTAGTATTTCTGCCGCGTGCTTGTTATCAAACCCAATCATCGGGTGAACTATTTTTGCGCTCTGGAGGTTCCAGCTGCAGACGTAAGGAATTCCCGCGTTCTTGATTAACGTAAACGCCTGGGGTTCATGCACCAAGCCGACTAAAGCAATCGCATCTACTCCACGGCTGATTAAGGAAGTGAGGGCGACGATTTCCTGCGCGAGATTAAACTGATGAGAAGCAATTAGCAGCGTGTAACCGTATTTGGCTAACTCACGCTCAAGCCCCTGCATCGATATCGCGTAAATTGCATTCTCAAGCGTAGGAACAATTGCACCGATGGTTCGAGTTCTTCGCTCTGAAAGCGCCCTGGCCACCCCATCCGAAACATAGTTGAGCCGCTTAGCCGCTTTTTCGACAACCAATCTTGTTTTATTGCTGACCCTATCTGGATTTGATAACGCTCGCGACGCTGTGGCCTTTGAGACGCCGGCAGCCTTAGCGATATCGACCAGCTTTACAGCCATTGAACTAGCCCGGGAAGTGATCCTCTACTAATTGCTTGAGTCGCCACGTTACAGCCCTTCGATATTTTTCTGTTTTTTCCAACACCTCTCCCTTTGCGGGGAATCGCCGAGCTAAGCCAAACTCTATCACCGCTCTAGCGACCGCCTCTGACACGCTTGGATAGAGTGTCTCAGACAAAGGAGTTGGCAATATGTTATCCGAAGCCAACAAGTGACTTGGTATATCGTCCGCAATGGCAACGGCCGCGCGCAGGCATACCGCCTCACTCACTTCAGTGGCCGAGGTGTCTAGTGCGCCCCGCATCAGCCCCGGGAATGCTAAGACGTTATTGCATTGATTAGGATAGTCAAAGCGTCCGGTGGCAATGATGGCTGCTCCTCCCACCTGAGATTCCTCCGGCATGATTTCGGGAATCGGATTTGCCATCGAGAAAACAATGGGGTCTTTATTCATGCTCCGGATGAGATCTGCATTGACGATACCGCCGGTAGAGAGCCCTACAAAAATATCAGCGCCTCGCATTGCCTGCGCGAGCCCGCCATTGACCCGGTTTTTATTCGTCATTTTGGCAAGCGCATTTTTGTGCTCGTCTGGGTAGTTGATCGTGTCAACTAGTATGCCCTGAAGGCCCACGACACGAACGTCGCCAAACCCAGAGGCAAGCAATAGACGGGTTGTCGCCGTTCCGGCTGCCCCATCTCCGCACACAACGACGGTCTGACTACCCGGATCACGACCAAGGAGTTTTAAAGAATTTTTTAATCCTGCAATAACGACTGTCGCGGTCCCGTATTGATCATCATGAATAATGGGTACATTCAGCGAATTAACGGCTTGTCTCATGACTCTGAAGCAGGTTGGACTTCCAACGTCTTCTACGTTAAAGCCTCCAAAAGTCGGCTCTAACTGTTTTAACACCGTCACAAGTTCATCTGCGTTCTTTGTCGCGACACAAATTGGAGTCGCATCGATGCCGACCAGAAGCTTAAACATCGACGCTTTACCCTCCATAACCGGCAAGGCCGCCCTTGGACCAACAGCTCCAAATCCCAGAACCGCAGTGCCATCCGTCACGACGGCCACAGAATTGTTGCGACCGGTCAACTCGCCGAGCGCCTCATCACGTTCGAGAATCTCCTTGACCAAATATCCGACCCCCGGCGTGTAGAGAGCAGCGACATCCATGAGGTTCTGCGGAAAAACTTTGGGGAACGTCTCAATCTTTCCTGAGCCGATGTAAGCGCGCTGAAGAATCTTAAGGGCCGCTTCTCGTTCTTGCGATTTCTTGTCCACGTTAACCTCTTAACTCAACGCAAGATTCGTCGTAGTTAACGGGTCAAACAAGTGAATTCGTTCCTTCACAAAATCAAGCCCCACTGTAGCCCCTCGATCACAGAAAGCGTCCGCAGGCATCTCAACGGACATCCGTAATCCTTCGCGATCCGGGAGATTGAGCTCGACCAGTTTATTAGAGCCTAACAACTGAACCAAATCGATCCGTGCAAATAAGTCTGCCTGACTGGAATCAGTCACGGTAACATCCTGAGGGCGCACTCCGAAAACACATTGTTGGCCTGGCTTAAGATGCTGATAGACCCCTGGAAGCATGCATAACTTCCGAGCCACACCGCCCGAATTCTTTAAAATTAAATGGCCGTTCTCAACCTCAACCGAATGTATAAAGTTCATCGGGGGGCTGCCAATAAACTCTGCAACGAACAGATTGTTGGGCCGACGGAAGATCTCCATCGGCGTTCCAAACTGCTGTACGACTCCACCATCAAATACCGCTATACGATCAGACATTGACATTGCTTCAAGCTGGTCATGAGTTACATAAATTGTCGTCACGCCCAAGTGAGCGTGGAATCGCTTGAGTTCGCTACGCATCGAGGTTCTGAGCTTCGCATCCAGATTGCTAAGTGGCTCATCCATCAGAAATAAGCCCGGCTTCCGCACCATTGCCCGACCTAGAGCCACACGCTGACGCTGCCCCCCCGAGAGTGCTTTTGGCTTTCGATCCAGCAGCTTCTCGATTTCCAAAACAGAAGCGACCTCCGATACCCGCTTAGCGATATCAGCCTTGCTTAAGCCGCGAAGTTTCAGTGCATAGCCAAGATTTTCAGCAACATTTAAATGGGGGTAGAGCGCATAACTCTGAAAGACCATCGCAATGTCTCGCTCGCGAGGGGATAGACCACTGATGGGCTTATCATTAAAATAAATTTCTCCACTCGTTGGATCATCTAAACCCGCAATAATTCGAAGCAGGGTAGTCTTGCCACATCCGCTTGGCCCAACAAGGGTAATAAACTCCTTCTCTGGAAACTCAAGGTCAATCCCTTTTAATACTTCCACCTTGCCAAATTGTTTCACTAGGTTTTTAATCTTAATCATTGCTCGCTATCCTTTAACGGCACCCGCACCAAAGCCCGCAACGAGATGTCGCTGCAACAACATGAAGAGAATCGCCATCGGCACTGTCATCAGCACCGCCGACGCCATCATCAAGCCCCAATCTACATGAACCCCTTCGAAGAACAGCATGACCCCGACCGTCAACGGGAGATTCTCTACGGAATTCATGAAGACCCTTGCAAACAGAAAGTCATTCCAGGACACAATGATTGAAAAAATGCCTGCTGCAATAATTCCAGGAAATGCCATCGGCAGGATAATGGTCATAAACACTCTGATCCGGCTTGCCCCGTCAATCATCGCGGCCTCCTCAAGTTCTATTGGAATTCCTCGGAAAAAGGCCCAGAGCAACCACATACAGAATGGCAGGCTAATTGAAACATAGCCCAAGACAAGGCTCCAGAGAGAATCGGTCAGTCCCAGCTTTGCCATGATCATGAAGAGTGGGAAGACCAAAATGATTGACGGAACCATGTAACCCAAGAGGCTTGCGTAGGGAACAATCTTTCGGCCTCTGTATTTAAACCGGGTGATGCTATAGGCGGCCAGCGTGCTGATCACCAAACTAATTAAGGTGCTAAAGAAGCTCACAATCAGGCTGTTGATGAACCAGCCAACGAAGTATTGGGGAGGCGTCGAGTTCGCCTTGTAACCTGCATCAGCTGAAAAATACTGCGCTTTACCTGTAATGAGATGACGATAGTTATCGAGCGTCATCACCTGCGGAATGATTGTTGGCGGAGTTGCACTCAACTCAGCTTTTGGTTTTAGCGACGTACTAAGTGCCCAGATAAGCGGAAAGCAAATCAAAAGACTAATGCCCGTAAGTGCGACAAAGTGAATTATGTTTGAAAGCAATGAGGCTTTATTGAATCGTCGGGCCACTCAACTTACTCCTCATCAAATTTAAATAACTTAAGGTAAATCAAGCTTCCTACAAACAGAATGAACATCATGACGACTCCGGTTGCGGCACCGACTCCCATCTTCAGGTTGGCGATACTCTGTTCAAAAGAATAGATCGCCAAATTAAAAGTTGATGTTCCCGGACCTCCTCTGGTAAGCAAATAGATTTCCTCAAATTTATTAAAGGTCCAGATCGTTCGAAACACCACGACAACGGCGAGTACCTCTGCCAGCTGCGGGAGTGTGATATCAAAGAATCGCCGTATCGTTCCAGCGCCATCGATCTTTGCGGCGTCGTAGAGTTCAAGCGGAATCGTCTGCAATCGAGCGAGGACGCAGATCGTGACAAAAGGTGTGTACTTCCAGACGTTCAGCATGATTGTCGACCACATTGCCATACCGGGACTCGACAGCCAATAGACGTTATCCGAAATGATCCCTGCTTCTTTTAAGGAGTGATTTACGATGCCGATCTCGGGATTCAACATCCACTGCCAACAGAGAGCAATCACCACCGTTGGGACAATATAAGGAAATAAAAGTATCCCGCGAAAAAAAGACACCCCGACGAGGGCTCGGTGCAGCATTAATCCGAGCCCAACGCCAAAGATCGTCTGCAGTACAACGGAGAAGAAAGTCCAGTAGACAGCGTTATAAAAGGATGACCAAAATAGCCGATCCGCAACGATAAATTCAAAGTTCGCCAGGCCAGAGAACCGGTCGGCATCTGGCATGAGCGGATTGACATAGTAGACAGACATACGAATCGCATCGGCGACCGGATACAGCATAAAAATTATGCCAGCCAGCACAAAGGGCAGGATAAAGAGAATGCCGATCCGGTTATCCTTAATCCGCCAATGCGTCATTCGATTGTCTCCGTCTACATTACTAGAGCAATGTGCTCTTTGCGTACTGCCTCAAGCTGTTTTTGACCCCACTTGACTGCATCGGCAGGCTTCCAGTTCTCCAGCGCCACTTTCTGAACTGTCTCAGCCAGAATTGACCGGCCATGGACAATACCCGCCAGAGGATTGACGCCCTTCATCAATTCGTTGGCAGAGCTGCTTGAGTGCTTCAGAGAATCAACGTAATAAGTCATCACAGTCTTTCTCTTCGTTTCAAAAAATGGATGCTTTGGAAACTCTGGGTCAGTTAGAACGTCTTTGTATACTGGCGAAACATTCGGCACCAGTGAATGACAATAACGAATCAGCCATTTCTTACTTGTCTGGTAATACGCTAGTGCCGCTTTGACTTCTGCAACATACGGATTGTTGGACTTTGGGATGCACCATCCTTGAAAGTCGTTCCAGTTTGAACGATTGCCTGTTTTTGGATGGCGCACGTGATTAAAGGACTCGATATTTTTAAAGACCTCTTTGTTTTCATCAAACGCTCGACCATAGGGGCGGCCCCAATAGAAAGACATTGCCGCTTTTCCGGTCACGATTGAGTCAGTTACTTCCAGAAAACCTGAACTCACAGCTGCCTTCGGCATATAAGCCTGCAGCTCTTTTAGATAAGTAAGAGCTTCCACAGTCTCTGGACTGTCAAATATCACCTCAAACTTGTTAGCAGGGTCAAACATCCGCCCACCCGCAGCATGCATCAGCGCTGAGAAATGGTAATCCGTGCAGAGATTACGACCCAGCGCGAGTGAAATCCCGGACATATCTTTTTTCTTTTCCGAAATTGTCTTTGCTGCCCGTAATAGATCATTCCAATCCCATTTGTCCGGATCACCCAGGCCCAGTTCGTTAATCACATCGGTCCTGACAATGAGCAAGTGTGCCTGATGATGGCCTGGAACGACATACTGCTTGCCCTTCCAGGCGCCCCAATACTCCCACTTTGCGCCGTCAACTAGACGGCTTTTTCCGATTTTCGTCACCACATCATCAACCGGCTCCAATAGCCCCTGAGCCATCAGTTGCATCGCGATGGGCGATTCCACGCTGATGCAATTGGCGGGACGCCTGGCTGCGATATCCGTCATTAGCTTTACATAAACACTGTCCCATCCAAGCGTCTCGATCTGAAACTTAAGGCCGGGGGCGTTTTTACTGGCCCACTCATTCATGGCGTCTGCCGCAACCGCGCCGTATGGGCCCGGTTCCCCCCACACCCTGACGGTGCCAGTCTTGGTTGATTTCGTCTGAGCTAAGGCGGCCAGTGGTGATGTGGCTACAGCGGCACCAGTCGACATCAGCGTTAAATCACGAACAAACTCACGTCTAGAACTATTGTTTTCAGCTTGTTTTGTTTTCTTATCCACGTAACTTCTCCTTTAGTTAAGTCATGAAACAACATAAAAAGCGCTAAGAACCATACCGACGACTACGTGCATCCGCTGTTAACTTGTGGGCAAGCATGCCCTCAGCTTCACAGATACGAGAAACAATTGGTGCAAGTTTTGAACTCGCTTTAGCAGTCATCTTTTGATAGGTGACCGTCTTAATGAATTTTCCAACCCAGAGCCCTCCCGTATAACGCGCTGCGCCAGACGTTGGAAGGGTGTGATTAGTCCCCACGCCTTTATCGCCATACGCGACCGTGCTTTCTTCGCCGATAAATAGACTTCCGTAGTTTTTTAACTTAGAAAGGTAATAGTTGTCTCTCTTGGTCATTACTTCGAGATGCTCGGGGGCGTATTCGTCACTCACCTGAATTGCCTCGTCATCAGAGCTCACCACCACAATTTCACCGTGATCCCTCCACGAAAGAGAGGCAATGCTGGCTGTTGGTAGCGTCTTTAACTGAGCCTCGACTTCTTTTAAAACGGCCTGCCCCAACGTTTCCGATGTGGTTACCAGCCAGGCGGGACTGTCCGGGCCGTGCTCTGCTTGACCTAATAGATCCGTGGCAACCAAAGCAGGATCCGCAGCCTCATCCGCAATCACTAAAACCTCAGTGGGGCCGGCCAGCAGGTCAATTCCTACGGTTCCGAATAGCTGCCGTTTAGCCTCTGCAACAAAAGAATTTCCGGCGCCTGTCACCATGTCCACGGGCCTCATACCAACGCATCCGTAGGCCATCGATGCAAAGGCCTGCACCCCGCCCAAATGATAGATGTCGTCCGCGCCTGCGTTATGTAATGCGTATAGCGTATGAGGGTACATGCCACTAGAGTCGCGGGGGGGGGCGCAGGCCGTGATGTGCTCGACACCCGCCACACGAGCGGTGCTCACGCTCATGATCGCCGATGAAATCAGGGGATATTTACCACCCGGAACATAGCAGCCGACACGTGAAATTGGGATATTTTTTTGTCCGAGAATTACTCCGGGAGATATCTCAGACTCAAACTCATGGAGACTCTCAAGCTGCCGCTTCGAGAACTCAATAACCTGCTTTTTACAATAGTCAAAATCCTGTTTAAAGGATTCAGGAAGTGACCGGCTCACCTTGCTAATTTCGTCGGGAGTTACTTGAAAAGACTCTCTGGTCCACTTATCCAGATTTTTTGCATACGCCAATACCGCATCGTCTTTTTTTTCTTTGATTTCGTCGAGCATCCCGCGGACAGTATTTTCTAGATTCCGCTTGTCTTGCGGTGCCTTTGGAATTGCTTTTTTAATGTATTGACGCATTGTCAGGGGCCTCGCTTTCATTTGTCTAAATGTTGCTGTGCAGTTGGTTTCTATGGAAACCGGTTTCCATAATGCGCAATTTTTTGTGAAAATCAAGCTGCAGCGCAAAATATTGATGGGTAAGTTGCTAAAGGTTTTCATGCTGCAGCGCAGGGAGTTATTCGAAAGATCCAAACTTAATGGGGGTTGATCTCTTTATCGCTGCGGCTTGAACTGAACCAGTGGGTTTTGGCTGGTTGAGGAGCGGTATCGGAATTCCACTTTCCCCGACTCATGGAACGCAACAAAGATGCCACGCCAAACCAGCCCCTGACGCGGCAGCGTCGGGTTACACGACACTGCCAGACCAGGCCGTGATATGGCCTCACAGTACAGGCAGCACCGTCAGCTTGGATCTTCAGGGTATCGATTTAGCCTTCCGTCTAAATGTTCGGTCGGGAAAACCCGATAGCTCTATTAACTAGAAAAAACAATGATTAAACTAATTGCAATGTTAGCTATATCAAGGTTTAGCTGCGATAGTAAACCTGTAAACATCATTTTGGACATTAGACTTCGCTGAAGTACTTTTCGCCAATAAGATGTCAAAACCAAATAACCAAGCGCTGGCTTAGTAGCCTAAATTTTTAGCAGCCATATCGAATTTGATCGGCAATCTTCTCCGCAAGCATAATCGTTGGAATGTTTGTATTACTGCTTAAAAGCATCGGAAATACCGAGGCATCTATTACTCTTAATCCTGCAAGACCCCGAACACGACAATGAATATCGACAACAGAATTACCATCGGGACCCATACGGCAGGTTCCCACAGGATGCCAGCAGGTTTGACCCGTTGTCCGGGCATAATCAAGTAGCGTATCGTCTGCAACAGTATTAGGGCCTGGCCGTATTTCACTTGATATCACCTCTCCCAACGCGGCTGTTGAAGACAACCGCTTCACAATCCTTAATCCTGACAGCAGGGCACTAATATCGTCATCAGTCGACAGGTACATAGGCTGCACTGCAGGTGGATCCACCACATCCGTTGACTGAATATGAACGCTACCGCGAGAAGACGGGTAGAGCCCGTAAACGCCGATCTGAAATGCAGACCCCGGATCAAGCCCCTCGCGAATTGATTCGGGGATTCGATCTGTAGCACTCACTAAACTAATCTGTATTCGCAGGTCAGGAACAGACCTTGACGAATCACTATACGCATATAACGTAGCTTTTAATGAAGCGTCTGAAAAAAAACCTCTACGAGTAAAAATGTATTTCGCAATTTCTCTTACTAATTTTTTTGAAGAAAAAACCATCCCATTTATTGTGTCCGGCGAGGATGTGTAAAAACAAGATCTCACCATCAAATGATCTTGCAGATTTTCACCAACTGCCTTATTACTAACTACAGGAACTATTCCATACTGGGCCAGATGTTCTGGATCCCCTACCCCTGATAACTCCAGTAGCTGAGGGCTGCGTACGGCACCCGCACATAGCAAGACCTCACGGCGACTATTAATATATAGCGTGCCACTATCTGAATTTGCAACAACACCAATAGCCCGCTTATGCTGGAAGATCACACGCTGTACCGTAACGCCTCGAATCACTACTAGATTTTTTCTAGCGCGAGCCGCTTGAAGGTAGCCCTCGGCTGTGCCACTACGACGGCCGTTTTTTGTAGAAAGCTGTAAATAACTCCATCCTGCAGTCTTTGCTACATTGTAATCTTCTAACTCTGCGTAACCCAACTCAGAGCATGCCTTCAAAAACTGATCACATAGACGTGTCTTTTCTGCAAAACTGACATTAATTGGACCGCCAGACCCTCTGAGAGAGGATTGAGGGCCAGACCAGTTTTCTAGCCGCTTAAAATAGGGTAGACAATCCTCATAGCTCCAACCAGGACACATTTCCCCCCATTTATCGTACATCTGAGGAAATCCTCGGACAAATACTAATCCGTTGACGGCGCTTGATCCACCCAGACACTTCCCACTAACCCATTCTCGAGAAATATTATTTGAATGAACATCTGGCAGAGTACGCAACTTCCAGACTCTCGTTGGATCGTTAAGCAGCCGACCTACACCAAGCGGAATTTTGCTCCAGAACCCACCCGTGTTTGCGCCGGCTTCAATTAAAGCTATTCGAACTGTTGGATCCTCTGAAAGCCTTGCCGCGAGAGTGGAGCCAGCTGAACCGGCACCAACAATCACGTAATCAAAGACTTCGCCCACCATCACTGTTACTCAGCCGGTAGCGGATGAGTACTTGGCGTATTTTTCAGTGACTCGTACTGGAAGTTTCAGGGCGTCTCGCCGATAAGGCTCGTTTAGAACCTCTGAGTCCACATGAATCTCTACTACCGTAGGTTTATCTGCTGCCAGCGCGGATCTGACTACATCCTGTATGTCCTCGGCACGATCAACAGTAAAACCCAGAGCCCCCATATCTGTTGCGATTTGTGCAAAAGAGGGATTAATTAGATCTGTGAAAAAATAGCGTTCGCCAAAAAAATCATACTGATTACGTCGCTCGGCACCGTATACGGAGTTACTAAAAATCACTGCGCAGACATTTAATTTCTCTCTCACGGCAGTCATTACTTCCTGCAGCGACATACTCCACGCACCATCGCCAATAAGTGCGAGCACCGGCAAATCAGGCCGACCCAGTTTTACGCCAAGCGCTGTTGGGTATCCAACACCAATACCACCTAGACTCCCAGCACCGAACCAGCGCCTTGGGTGGTCAAATCGATCAAAGTAAGCTCCAGCACTGCCACTTATATTGCCTACATCTGCGACAACAGCTGTGTGGTCGGATACGGCTCGTGAAACCTCCCACATCGCTCTACGGGGGTGAATTTTTGAGCTGTGAATAAAAGATATTTGACGAAGCTTCTCGCTCCACGCCTTTTTCTCTTGTTCAATTTGTTGTCGTCGCTGTTTCCCGTCTATTTTTAGCTCTCGGGAGCGTAGCGCGCTAATAAGCTGCCGCGTGACCGCACGACAGTCACCAACGAGCCCAGCATAAACCGGACGTAATGCACCAATCTCTAGCGGATTTATCGAATTATGAATAAGCTTCGCTGTTTTTGGAAAAAAATCAATTCCATACTGAGGTGTTGTTCCGAAAGCATTGAGACGCGTTCCGAGGGCAATAATAACGTCCGCGTCGGCAACAAGCCGCATTGCCGCTTCAGATCCTTGATAACCCACCGAACCCACCGAGAGTGGACGGGAATTAATAATCGCATCATTGTGCTGCCATACACAGGCTACGGGTGCCGACAGTATCTCAGCTAATTCATCAATATCTTGACCAGCATTAGATTCCACAGAGCCAAGACCAGCAAGAACCGCAATTTTTTTTGCTTCACAAATTGCTTCGACCGCGCGATCAATATCTTCTTGGTCAGCGCCTCCTAGTTTGCCAGCGGTTCGATAAGATGATGGTTCAAGAGGCAACTCCTCCCAAGTGCCGTAGTAACTATCTCGCGGGATGTCCACCTGGGCAGGGCCCCGCAACGCAATCGCGGCTCGGAAGGCACCGCGAATCGCCTCTGACATGCGATCTGGCCGATTAACATGCATCTGCCATACAGTAATCGGATCGAGCATTCGCATCTGGTCAACTTCTTGAAAAGCGCGTGTGCTGATACCACCGGATAAAACCGCAGGAGTGAGTGCAATCACCGGTGAATGATTTAAATAAGCACTTGCAATGCCTGTAACCAGATTTGTTACACCAGGACCATTTTGACCAATACATACGCCTGGCTTACCGGTTGCACGCGCATAACCTTCTGCGATCAAGGCTGCACTCTGTTCGTGCCGTACCTGAATAAACCTAATTCCGGCCTCTGGAAATAAATCTAGTGGATCCATGAAAGCTGAACCAACTATGCCGGAGATATATTCGACTTTTTCCTGGCGAAGCGCTTCCACAAAAGCTTCACTGCCCGTTATTTTCATTTAAAATCCTAGAACATTAATTAAGAGATGGTAGCCAAGTCGCCAACTTCGGGAACATCAACAGAAGCCCCACCGCTAAAATCTGTAAACCCATGAACTGAACCATTCCGGCGTAAATATCCTGAATTGCCCACTTCGGTGCGACACCTTTGAGGAAATATGCCGACAACGCGACTGGCGGCGATAACCAAGCGGTTTGTAACGTCACTGCTACTAAAGTACTGAACCAGATCAGGTCAATTCCTGCAGCTTTAACAATTGGCAAGAAAATGGGTACTACTATCAAAACAATAGGTACCCACTCCAGTGGCCAGCCGAGTAAGAATATCAGCAGCAAAATAAGAATTAACATTGCTATTGGAGGAAGCGGCAAGCCCGTCAGTGCACTTGCGATGTACTCAGCACTACCCAATCGAGAGAAGACAGATCCAAACAAATTCGACGCTGCTACTAGCATCAAGATCATGCTCGAAATCTGAATTGTTGAGAATACGGAATTACGAATTTTCTGAAAGGTCATTTTCCCCGATAGAGTCGTCAGGATAAATGTCGCTACACATCCGATCGCACCAGCGTCAGTAGGGGTTGCAATCCCCATCAAAATTACTCCAAGCGTCGCAATCAATACGACAATGACTGGCACAACTCCAACAAGAAGGTCCCAAACTACCGCTTTCTTGGATGTAGGGCGCAACTCCATCGGCAGTGCGGGCCCCAAGGCAGGATTTATCCAACAACGGACTAAGCACCATGCAGCAAAAAGTCCGGACAAAAGTAAGCCGGGGAGTACTGCTGCGGCAAATAAGTCGGTGGCTGGCACCCCGACAACCGGCCCCATAACAATCAACATGACCGATGGCGGAATAAGAATACCCAACGTACCACCAGCCGTAATTGCACCTGCGGATAGCTTTACATCGTAACCACTCTTGATCATTGAAGGCGCCGCCATTACGCCAAGCAACGTTACGGATGACCCAACAATACCAGTTGCCGCGGCAAAAATGGTCGCCGTAATGATCACTGCGAGATACAACGATCCCTTTAAGCCAGCAAGTAGTTGTTGAATCCCTTTAAATAGTCGTTCCATCAACCCGGATTGTTCCAACAAAAATCCCATAAAGAGGAAGAACGGCACGGACGCAAGCACAGTATCTTGCATAACGGAGAGGGTTTGCAGTATTGCTAGGTCGTAAACAACCGGCCCAAGTGCAAAACCACCAATAAGTATTGCGATAGCTCCAAGAGTAAACGCGATGGGGAAACCAATAAAAATTGTTACCAGCAAAATGCCAAGCCCGACTAGCCCGAGAATCTCGTTACTCATGATCACCTCTTTTTTCAGGCCAAGCACCCGTAGATATTGCAACAAAACACTTCAGGATCTCCGAAATACCCTGTATCGCCAGAAGAAGTCCTGAAAGCGGCAAGACTAATTTAAATGGCCAGGTTACAGGCATCCATGGGCTTGAAACAAATTTCTCATTTGTCTGGAATGCTTTCCAGAAATACTCAAATCCTGTAAAACATAAGATCAGAATGAACGGATAAAAAAGAATGATGTATCCAAAAAGGTCTACCACCGCTTGTCGTCTCGGAGACCATCTTCCGTAATACATGTCAGTGCGTATGTGACCTTGACGCTGCAACGTAAAACTGGCTCCGAGCATAAAAAATGTTCCGTAGAGCATGAATGTCATGTCGTAGGCCCACATGGTGGGCTTTCCAAACCCATAGCGAGCAATAACTTCAAACGCCAAACTTAGAATCATCGGGAAAATCATCCATGCGAAAAATTTTCCCGACGAAATGGCAACAGTATCGAGTTTTCTCGATACACCGGCCGCCCAGTGATCTTTTGCTATTGAGTTCATACTTTTATAGTGTAAAAAAAGGAGTCGGCCGGGTGGGCCAACTCCGATGCGCAAGAACTTCCTACTAAACGTTACTTACCGCTCTTGGAATCTTTAGTGTTTCGAGAGTCTCTTGCGTTAGGAGAATCTTGTCCGATGTTGTAGTAAAGCGCGTTAATTTTCGTCCAGTACGGGACTGATGTTCGCGCAAACTTTCGCTGCGACTCGAGCACTTCTTTAAAGAAAGGGTTCTTGCCTGCTTCGCGATCGTAAACGACTGTCGTTGCTTTTTGGAACGCGGAAAAGAATTCCTTGGGTGTATCGTGGACCGTTACACCGTGATCTTTTTTCAGCTTTTCAAGCGCTACCGCGTTACGGTAAACGTTGAATGTGTAGGTTTCGGCCACCGTGGCCTGAACAGCCGTTTCGACAATTGCTTTTAAATCTGCCGGTAATTTATCCCAAACGGTTTTGTTGATTAAAAGCTCGCCAACGTCAGTGGACTGATGCAAACCTTGAAGATAGTAGTGCTTGAAGACTGTGTGGAAGCCCAGGATCATGTCATCAGCTGGACCGATCCATTCGGCCGCATCAATAATACCGCGCTGTGCTGCAGGCACTATTTCACCGCCAGGCATCGCCACCGTCGTTAAACCCATTTCCTTAAAAATTTCAGCGGTGAGGCCCGGAGGAGACCGGTACTTCATAGACTTCATATCTGCTATTGATTTGATCGGTTTCTTAAACCAACCAAAAGGGTCGGGTCCCATGGGCTGAATCATGAATCCCTTTACATTTACTTTCATTACTTCGGAGAAGAGCCGATCGTAGAGTTGATCGCCGCCGCCGTGCCTGAGCCAAGCCATGTGTGACACCTGATCCAACCCGGCACCCGAACCAGCTGCCGGATTTGAGAATAGCGCCGCAGCACTGTTTTTCCCTGACCAGAAATGAGTCCACGCAAACCCTGCATCGACCACGCCTTTGTCAACGCCATCAAGGATTCCGAAGAAACCAATCACCGCGCCGTCAGGTAAGACCTCAAACTTTAAGCGGCCATTTGACGATTTATCGACGCGTTCACTAAAGTTTTTCATCAACTCAAAGTAGATGCTGGCTGACGGAACCCCGGTCTGTAACTTCAGTCGAATTGGGGCGGTTTGGGCTTGGGCGTGTAGCGCCATTGAAGTCATGATGACCGCAGTGGCTCCTAAGATTACCCGCGAGAGCTTACGAAGCATTTTTGTGTCTCCTTTGCAGATGTGTATTATTGTTTTTCGAATGTTACGTTCTAAAAGTCGCACATAAATAAGTAAAAACCCTTGAATACCGATCACCGATGAGTAGAGTCTATGTCCGAAACTGATTTTCCTGCCTCAATAAGGGCCCTACAACTCATCAGGCTTGTCGCGAACAAGCCAGGTGAACTGTCTATTTCAGATGTTGCAGCGCGACTTAACCTTTCAAAGTCGACAGTGCATCGCTTGGTCGATCATCTGCTAAGCGCAGGCTTTCTCCACCGAGATGTCGACCGGCGATTTCTTTGGGTAGGACACGAATTACGTGAGTTCGCCCTAAATGTCATACGCAACGATATCTCACGCGCTATTTTTAGAGACGCGTTGACCCGGCTGTCCAACGAGGTGAGTGAAACTTGCAATATCGCTGCGCTAGAAGGTACTGAGATCATTTATCTTGAGCGTGTGGAAGCGCGGTGGCCCTTACGCCTGTCGCTTGATCTAGGGTCTCGAATTCCCGTGCATTGCTGCGCTAGCGGAAAACTCTTCTTAGCACTACTGCCCGAGAAAGACCGCAACCGAATCTTGCGGTCTTTGCGACTTGACCCAATTACTCCAAGAACGATTACGAATCAGGCTGGACTTGATGAGTCCGCTAGAGAAATTCGCCGCTCAGGGTACTCGCTCGACAGAGAGGAGTTTGTAACCGGTATGGTTGCGATCGCCTACCCTATTTGTAATCTTGCAGGTGACATTCGTGTCTCCCTGTCGATCCACGGCCCAACCATTCGATGCCCTCGTGCAGAGAATCTTGTGCGCTGGGCTCCGCTATTAAAGTCATGTGCACAAGAAATTGAGAGCCAAATGTTTGGGCTGAATACGAGCGCCCCCGTAAAGTAGACAGCAGGAATACGGAGCCTCTCGCCTAATCCCAGCGTAGATACATACGATCATCGCCGACAATTCGCCGACTTTTTTATTTTGACGCACCGCCACAACTAACTCGATGCACTTTTCCTCTCTCTAATCGCTTGTCGGACTCCGAGTCCACTCGCTCATTGGGCACAACAAAGATGCCACGCCAATGGGACATAACAAAGATGCCACGCCAAACCAGACCCTGACGCGGCAGCGTCGGGTTACACGACACTGCCAGACCAGGCCCTGATGCGGCAGTGTCGGGTTTTTTCTGAAACGGGGGTGCGTTGCCAGCCTCGCGATGGTCACTATTCAATTTTCAGAACTCGCGTTCCTTGCCCAACAGTACGCCATCAGATCCTTGAGAATATTTTTCATGTCAGCGCGAAGACCATCAAAACCCTGGTGCCGATCAAGGGACTTTTCGTTCATGTACAAACGTCGGTTGATCTCGAGCTGAATGGAGTTTCGCTTCAACATAGGATTTGAATAAGCCCGTATCAATTCCACTCCTTTGTAGGGGTGATTGATCCAGCAACTATATCCGCGCTTTAAAAATGCATCTCTCAAGTAAAAAGTGATTTCCGGGTCTGCGCTTGTTCCATCGCGATCACCCAGAACAATATCAGGGTGAATCAGTCCAGGCTGATCGGTGCTGTATTTATCCGATACGCTGGGCATCGAATGGCAATTGATATGAATAAAAAAACCATGGGCATCATAAGCTAGGTTAAGAGTTTCCTTCACCTTACTATGGTAGGGAATCCAATAATGACTAATGCGGTGCTCTATTTCCATCACCGAAAGCTTTTTCCCATAGATTTTCTGGCCATCGTCCAGCATTCTCCAGATCAGGCCTTTCCCCAATCTAGCTTTTTTTGACAATCTATAGGGCTTTGGCCATGGAGAATCTAGAAGCTCAGGGTCAATTTCCTCAAGAGACCGGTTGGCGTCAATATAGCTCCGGGGGAAATTAGCGGCAACCATACTTGCTTCGATTTCAGAGCAGAAGTCAAACAAAGCATCGACATGAGTATCTTCGGCGCGCCTTAAATCCATCAGGTTGACAGCGTATTGAAAGTCTTCAGGGTAGACCACCCCCGAATGCGGTGAATCAAGAACTAAGGGTGAAGGACGTGCCTGGCGTATTACCAGCAATGGAGGGGCCACGACAATCAATCAAATTTCAGCCGGCCTTCCTGAACCACTTTGCGCACATTCTCTATGCTATGACTCATGGTTTTACGGAAGGCATCCGGACTGTTGCCAATAGGAGCTGCACCGTTGTCCCGCAGTCGCTTGATGACCTCCGGCTGACTGAGTACTTTGCTGGTAGCTTCTGACAGACGCTGGACAACGCCTGTAGGCAACTGACTTGGCCCCACCAGCCCAAACCACGCCGGATCATTGACGAGGGGCAAACCTACTTCTGCAAACGTGGGAATCTGCGGCAATGAAGGCACCCTTTTATCGGACGCGACGGCTAGAGCGCGCAATTTACCCGACTGGATATGCGGCAGCGAAGACGGTAGATTGTCGAAAAAGACCTCGACCTGGCCGGCGAGTGTGTCATTTAGTGCCGGACCAGCGCCTCGATAAGGAATATGGGTCATGGACACCTTGCCGTTGAATTTGAATGTTTCACCCATCATGTGACCCAGACTGCCGCTGCCGGGAGTGGCGAAATTAACCTTGCCAGGATTCTGTCGCAAGTAATCCAGAAATTCCTTGATATTTTGAGCCGGCACGCCAGGGTGTACAGAGACCACATTAGGAACAGCCGCCAGTTGGGTGATGAGGGTGAAATCCTTAAGAGGATCGTATTTCAGACTGGCACCTTTTGCGACAGGATTGATGACGTGTGTTGAAACCGTTGCAATACCCAACGTATAGCCGTCCGACATTGCATCGGCAATATCTTTGGCACCAATCGCACCGCCTGCACCTCCTTTGTTATTGACAACGACTGGCTGACCCAGCTCCTTGCCCAGGTATTCAGCTACGATGCGACCCACAAGATCCGTCGATCCGCCGGGCGGGAAGGGAATGATCAAGGTGACCGGTCTAACCGGATAGCTCTGGCCGAAGGCTGAAAATGCTGTCATTCCTGCAAATGCCAAACCCAGTATGCGGACGATGAGTTTCATTTTGACTCCATGTACTATCATGAACATAGTTTGTATTAGGGATGATTGAGCTCATTTTAGAAATCGATTTGTTCTCAATATCTCATGATGTTTTGTTATAACCTCTTCGGGAGTCTGTTGTGCGCCGCGTCTGCCCGTCAATACAGGAGCTGCAAGCGTTCGAAGCCGCAGCCCGTCACATGAGCATTACCCGTGCAGCTACCGAGCTGTGTGTCACTCAGGGTGCTGTCAGTCGGCAAATACTGAGCTTGGAAGATTGGCTTGGCATTCCGCTGTTTGAGCGGGTGAAGCAGCGTCTTGTTCTCACGCAAGCCGGTCACACCTATCTTTCGGGGATCCGCCCCAGTTTGTTTGCACTTGAAAGTGCCACGATTGAGCTGCGAGCGTCGGCAACGGCTACTGGTGTGTTGACGCTAGCCTGTGTGCCGACGTTTGGTGCGAAATGGCTGATCCCGCGTTTGCCGGATTTTAAGCGCAAGCATCCCGACATCACGGTAAGCTTCGTGCCTTACGCCCAGAGCGGCGATTTCATCTTGGGCGGCACTGTGGATGTGGCGATCCGATTCGGCGAGGGTGTTTGGCCAAATGCCGTCGTTGATTACCTCACAGGTAGAGAATTGCTGGCGGTTGCCGCTCCTGCGATTTCCCAAAAAATTCGACAGGCCCAAGATGTAGCTGATTGGCCTTTGCTGCATCACACCAGCGTCCCGCATGCTTGGGAAAACTGGCGAGTCGCCGCAGGACTTGAGGAGCTAAAAAGTTATGTGGGGGCTCGATTCGATCAGTTTTCCCTTCTGATCGAAGCCGTTATTGCAGAACTGGGCATTGCTCTCGTGCCAGCCTGCCTTATAGGCAGTGAGTTGTTGTCTGGAAAGGTACAGGCTATTTCTGGTAGCACCATAGAAGGCTGGAAAGGTTATTACCTGTGTTATCCGGAAGAGCGTCAACATTTACCCACCGTAATGGCTTTCCGTGAGTGGCTCATCAGCCAGGTGGGCGAATGCCAAGATCCCCACCCGTCCGGCTCTGTGCTGACTGGAAATACTCCCCGACCGCCCGTAACGCGGGGGGCTCTAAGCGGTGACGATGCGTCGTCGATTTACCCATCCTGTCTTGAGGGAAATGCGGTCCAGCACGGGGGAACTTAACAAATACCCTCTCATCCAACCTCCGTTAAATCAATGGAGGCCGCCACATGCACTGCCCAGTTTGTAAAGATCCCCAGCTCGTAATCTCTGAGCGCCAAGGAATAGAAATTGACTATTGCCCCTCTTGTCGTGGGGTTTGGCTTGATCGGGGCGAGCTCGATAAGCTCATTGAGAAGGCGTCAGCGGCAGCTCCTCCTCAGCAGGCGATGACAACTCATCGCGGCGATTCGAGGATATATCCTGACCTTCGATACGGCTCTCACAAGAGGCCGAAATCTTGGCTGAGCGAAATATTCGACTAATAAAAATTGAACACTCGAGCCCCAATATGATTTACGAAACCTTGAAGACCTTGCACCTACTTTCCATCATTGTGTGGGTTGGAGGAATGATTTTCTCTCACTTCTTCCTTGGGCCCGCTGCGGCTGGGCTTGAGCCGTCAATTCGTCTAACCCTCATGCGAGATGTCTTGGGGCGATTTTTTCAAGCGGTCTTGGCGGCCTCTTTGCTAACCCTGATTTCTGGCGTGTGGATGCTGGGTCGGGTAGCGAAAAATGCTGTTCAAAGTGGCGGAGGCTTCCAGATGCCCTTGGATTGGACATTGATGACTGTAATTGGCTTGGCGATGTTCGCAATTTTTTTGCAGCTTCGGTTTGCCCTGTACAAACGACTTGATCGCTCTGTAAACCTCTCGGATTGGGCATCAGGCGGGGTAGCTTTAGATCGGATTCGAAAATGGGTCCTTGTTAATCTGTTGCTTGGGATTTTAATTTTGCTGGTAGTAACGCTCTACTAATAGTTCTGACTGCCAAAGAGCAATGGATTTTCTTCCCATTCAAGGCCAGACCAGGCCCTGATGCCGTGCTAGTAACTGCGGGATCCTGACGTGAGCTGCCCTTGGCCTTCAATAATTAACTGCTTGGTCCCTGGCCGTTTATCAGCATGTGTTTAAAGATTCCAGGATCCCTCTCCCGGTTGGTGCCCCCACTCTAATCCTCGGGCCTTGATCACTGATGAACAGGAATCAATTAATCAAGTGATTGCGATGTTGACTAGAGTGTCCTTTGCCAGGGTTAGCGAGTGCACGATTTCGGTGCGTGCTGACACGATCGGTCTAGATTGTGACTAAGACGAAGCTTTGTTTTTTGCACAGGCGTTACATGCGGTGATTGCCCAACGGTCTATGCGGCTAGGGCTTTCCCTTAAACCTTAGAACTTGGCGCTGCAGGGCCTTGTAATCCGCGCTTATAGCGGACAGTATTTCTGTTATTCATTCTTCTGGGAGAACTTGTTATGTCTTTAGTGCGTAAGTCATTTGCGGCGCTTGCGGCCAGTGCCGCGATGCTAATGTCGGGCCCTGTGCTGGCTCAGGCCAAGTGGGATCTTGCGGCAGCTTATGCTCCGGGTAACTTTCATACCCAGCTTTTAAACCAGTTTGCTGCTGAGGTCGATAAGGCCACCGCCGGCAGAGTCAAGATTACAGTCCATCCTGCGGCCTCATTGTTTAAAGCGCCTGAGATCAAACGTGCCGTACAAGGTGGGCAGGCCCAGGCGGGCGAAATTCTCCTGGTGAATTTCCAGAATGAGAATCAGATTTTTGGTGTTGATGGCATTCCTTTTCTTGCCGACAGTTACGATGAGGCTGCAAAGCTTTGGCGCGCACAGCGCCCAGTGCTAGAAAAAATTCTGGCTGAGCAGGGTATCGTGCTGCTGTATTCCGTGCCATGGCCGCCCCAAGGCATTTATGCCAAAAAGCAGCTGAACTCTGCGGCGGACCTGAAAGGTATTAAATGGCGTGCCTATAGCCCTTCCACAGGCCGAATTGCAGAGCTCGTTGGCGCACAGCCAGTGACGGTACAGCAGGCTGAATTAGCCCAAGCTATGGCCACCGGTATTGTGGAGGCCACGATGACTTCGGGCGCAACAGGCGTCGATACCAAGATCTGGGAGCAGATGAAGTTTTATTACGATGTGCAGGCTTGGCTGCCTAAGAATGCCGTGCTGGTCAATAAGCGGGCCTTCGATGCCCTGGATCCAGCCAGCCGCAGCGCGTTGATCAAAGTCGCTGCTGACATGGAGACCAAGGGCTGGGCGGAGTCACGCAAAGTCATGTCGGATACCACCGCAGCGCTCAGGACCAACGGCATGACGGTATCGGCACCGTCTGCAGCATTGAAATCGGATCTGCAGAAAGTCGGCCAGACCTTGCTGCAAGAGTGGCTGAAGAATGCCGGCGCCGATGGCCAAACCGTGATTAACGCCTACAGGAAATAAGCATTCCCGAATTTCTGTGACGCGAAGGTTTGTTATTGATGCGCCAGGCGCTCAATCGCCTCTATGACATCGCTGCCGTTTTGGCAGCGATGTTTTTGGTCATCTTATTTTTTACCGTGCTGCTGACGATTGCCTCTCGAGAGTTCCTCTGGGGCCTTCGGGGCCTGGATGGTTACGCTGGTTATTTCATGGCAGCCTGCGGATTTCTCTCGCTCGCCCACACCTTTAAGCGTAACGAACACATTCGTGTAACCTTGTTTTTAGGAATGGCTAAGGGCCGAACCCGTTTTTGGATTGAGGTCTGGGCACTTGGGGCGAGCAGTGTGCTGTCAGGGCTTTTTGCTGCTTTTAGCGTGCGTTTGGTGACGCAGTCCATCGAATTTAAAGATATTTCCACCTCTATGGACGCTACGCCGCTTTGGATTCCACAGCTTGCAATGGCACTGGGGACCATGATTTTCGCAATCGCGGTGATAGATGAATTTTTTGCCCACTTGAAAAATCCTGATCGTGTCAACGACAGTACAGAGTCCCTGAGGCATGAATGACGCACTGATCGCAGGCCTGCTGGTCTTATCGCTTTTTTTTATCTTGGGCAGTGGCGTCTGGATCGGCCTGACCTTATCGGGTGTGGCCTGGATTGGCATGCAACTTTTCACAGCCCGGCCCGCCGGGGATGCCATGGCAATGACCATCTGGGGTGCCTCGTCGAGCTGGACGCTGACAGCGCTGCCACTTTTTATTCTTATGGGCGAGATTTTGTTTCGGACGCGCTTATCCGAGGACATGTTCCGTGGACTTGCACCACTACTGGGCCGGATTCCGGGCCGACTACTTCATACCAATGTGCTGGGCTGTACGATTTTCGCGGCAGTCTCGGGCTCAAGTGCCGCCACCTGCGCCACGATCGGAAAAATGACACTACCCGAACTGCAACGTCGGGGTTACCCAGAGGGAATAGTGATTGGCAGTCTGGCGGGTGCGGGAACGCTGGGGCTTTTGATTCCGCCTTCCATCATCATGATTGTTTATGGCGTGACCGCAGAGGTATCGATAGCCAAGCTCTTTATTGCTGGCGTGATACCGGGAATTATTTTGGCAGGATTATTTTCGGGCTACATCGTGGTCTGGTCGCTGCTTAACCGTAAATTGATTCCTGTCGAAGTTGACGCGATGACATTTGTACAGAAGTTTCGTGAGTTTTGGCGTTTGGGCCCCGTTGTATTGCTAATTATCGCAGTGCTAGGGTCGATCTATTTGGGTATTGCCACTGCCACTGAAGCTGCTGCCGTCGGGGTGCTGGGCGCACTGATTCTCTCAGCCGTTCAGGGGTCCTTGAGCTGGAAATCGTTTTCCGACGCGCTTATGGGCGCCACGCGGTTGTATTGCATGATTGCTTTTATTCTGGCGGGTGCGGCGTTTCTTACGCTTTCGATGGGCTATATCGGTCTGCCGCGCCACTTAGCCGAGTGGATCGGCACTTTGGGCCTATCGAAGTTTGAGCTCATCTTGGTGATCATGGTGTTTTACATCGTGCTGGGATGCTTCCTAGATGGCATCTCTATGATTGTGCTGACCATGGGTATGATACTTCCCACCATTGTCGGGGCCGGTATTGATTTGATTTGGTTTGGAATTTTTCTGGTTTTGGTAGTCGAGATGGCCCAAATTACCCCGCCCGTTGGATTTAATCTTTTTGTACTGCAGGGTATGACCAAAAAGCCTCTTAGTTATATCGCACGAGTTGCAATGCCCATGTTTTTCTTGATGATTCTGACGGTGCTGATTTTTTATCAATACCCGCAAATCATCACCTGGCTGCCTTCAAAGATGTAGCGAGCAATACCGCAATCGTTTTGGCGACCTGCCTCAGTAGATTGCCGAGACGCGTTTTACCCCCAGCAAGTCAGCGAGGCAACATATCCCAACGTGGGGACACCACGCACAAGTCCTACACCAAACCAGCCCCTGCCTCGGCAGTGTCGGGTTACACGACACTGCCAGACCAGGCCCTGATGCGGCAGTGTCGGGTTTTTTCTGAAAAGGGGGTGCGTTGCCAGCCTGGGGTCGATGACCAAACCAAACATTTTGCGAGGGCTTGCGCCTGACACTATGCTACTTCTTTGCTACTGGTGGTTTTTTGCGGGCGTAAGTCATTGATAATTAAAGGGAAATTTATACCCCAGGTGCCTTCTAACTGCATCGAATGCCGCAAAGCGGCACAAAACCCAAGTGTTATT
>JACCDI010438209.1_pt1 | contig 23988 bp, 22 predicted proteins | sample 7442791 | NCBI WGS metagenome assembly JACCDI01 (sample SAMN15323434, study PRJNA562643) | freshwater metagenome | isolation source: river surface water | place: USA:Blue River Watershed | collected 2017-08-15
CCACTCGTGTGCTCGGGCCTGAAGCGGTGAGACACCCTCGCGGGATTCCTCTTTGTACATCCAATGGGCAGCAACCCCCGCCTCGGATACCTGGTGCATTTCCTCTGTTCGGATCTGGAACTCTACAGGGGTACCGTAGGGACCTACAACGGTCGTGTGTAAGGATTGATAGCCATTCGATTTGGGAAGGGCAATGTAATCCTTAAATTTCCCTGGCATTGGCTTATAGAGGGCATGTAAGGCCCCGAGTGTGAGGTAACACTGGGAGATATCTTTTACGAGTATTCGAAAGCCGTAGATATCGAGAACCTCCGCGAAACTCAGTTTCTTTTCGATCATTTTTTTATAGATCGACCAGAGGCTTTTTTCTCGACCTTCAATCGTTGCGGCAATTCTAAATTTTGGCAGTTGGTTTTCTATCGATTGCTGAAGTCGGCCAACGACCTCCCGTCGGTTGCCGCGGGCCGATAAGAGTGCTTTTGAGAGAATCGCAAAACGATTTGGATAAAGCCCTGCAAAACTGAGATCCTCGAGTTCGCGAAATACGGCATTCAGCCCAAGTCGATGAGCGATTGGGGCATAGATATCGAGGGTTTCTCGGGCGATACGTCCACGCTTCTCGGGTGAGACCACATTGAGGGTACGCATGTTATGTAGGCGGTCAGCAATCTTGATCAGAATGACACGGACATCCCGGGCCATTGCTAATAACATTTTTCGAAAGTTTTCGGCCTGGGCTTCTTCCCGATTCCGAAACTCGACCGCATCGAGTTTCGATAAGCCTTCTACTAAGGCTGCGACTTCGGGCCCGAACTTCTCTGCAATCTCTTGTGAGGTGGCTTTGGTGTCCTCTACCGTGTCGTGCAATAGGGCGGCCATGAGCGCCTGAGAGTCAAGTCGCCACTGGGTGCAAATTTCTGCCACAGCAAGGGGGTGTGAGACATAGGGTTCGCCACTCTGGCGAAACTGGCCCAGATGGGCTTCATCGCTGAATCGATAAGCGGTCTTCAGCCGCTCGCAATCTTCTACTGGAAGGTAAGCCCGGGCTTGATCAATGAGCGGGCTTACTGAAACGGCCCGCAGTGCGGGACTGTTCACTTAAATCGGGACTTTGCGGAGCATTTCCCGGCCAACCTGTTCCGCCGCGATTTCACGCAATGCAGTAACGGTAGGCTTGTCTCGGGATTCAATTTTTGCAGCAGCGCCCTGTGCGAGCTGCCGAGCACGATAGGCTGCGGCGAGGGCGAGTTCGAAACGGTTGGGGATAAATTGCAGACAGTCTTCAACAGTGATGCGTGCCATGTTTTAGTCTCGCCAGTGATAAACGTGATTTGATGCAACTTAGAAGGGCTTTAGAGCCTGCTCTGCAAAGCGATTAAACTCACTTAAAGCGGCGCTAAAGTCTTGATTTATAATAACATAATCGAACTCATCTGCGTGGGTCATTTCATCTTGTGCGGCGGCGAGTCGCTTTTGAATCACCGCTTCGCTGTCTTGGCCGCGGCTCCGTAAGCGTTGCTCGAGCTCGGGCAGTGTCGGCGGCAGAATAAAGACGCTTTTCGGGCGAACGCGCTCGCCAGAGAAATGGGCGCGAATCTGTCGGGCGCCCTGCCAGTCAATTTCCAAAATGACATTGTGATGCTGGGCAAGCTGACTATCGATCCAGGCCCGTGAGGTGCCATAGAAGTTGCCGTGGACCTCAGCCCACTCGAGAAAAGCCCCCGATTGCCGTTGGGTTTCGAAGCTCTCGCGGTCTGTGAAAAAGTACTCTCGCCCATGGCGCTCGCCCGGTCTTGGCGGACGGGTCGTGGTGGAGATCGAGAGTTGCCAGTCGGGGTTATTCTTCAAAAAGGCGTTAACCAGGCTCGACTTCCCGGCGCCCGACGGCGCGGCCACCATGAGGAGCACGCCGCGATTAGGTTCGGACATTGCCTTGATCGCTTGGACTTGACCGGGATAGGGTTAGCGTGTGCATGCAGATACTATATCGCGTTGATTCACTACAAGAAAACAAGGCCAGAGATGCGAGAACTGCCAGTCCAAGATATCGTTGATACCGTTGCCAAGCTCTGTATTGACGCCTGCCACAAGCTGCCCCCAGACCTGATTGCTGGTTTTCACCAGGCCGTCGCCCAAGAGATTTCGCCGCTTGGTAAATCGGTTTTACTCAAACTGATTGATAACGATCGGATTGCACGTGAGCAGAATGTACCCGTCTGTCATGACACGGGCCTCACCATCGTTTATGTCTCCCTTGGCCAAGAAGTCCACGTCGTGGGTGGTGCGTTTCAAGAGGCGATTCAGGCCGGCGTTCGAAAGGGCTACGCTGAAGGCTATATGCGTAAGTCAGTGGTGGGAGATCCCTTGCTTCGGGTCAATACAAATGACAATACGCCCGCGGTGGTTCACACCGAGATTGTTCCCGGCGATCGCCTTCACATTACCGTGCTCCCAAAGGGGGGTGGCAGTGAGAATTGGAGCACGATGAAATTCTTATTGCCTGGTGAAGGCGCTGAGGGCGTTAAGAAATTCGTGTTGGATGCGATCAACACAGCCGGAGGAGCCGCCTGCCCCCCCTTAACCGTTGGGGTTGGAATCGGGGGAAGTTTTGATAAGGTGACCGAGATCGCCAAGAAAGCAATTCTGAGAGATATCGGGATTCATCATCAGGCGCCTCATATTGCGGCATTAGAGCGAGAGTTGCTCGAAGACATCAACCGAACGGGAATTGGGCCGCAGGGATACGGTGGTGTGAGCACAGCGCTCTGGGTCGCGGTGGAGACCTATGCCTGCCACATCACAGCATTGCCGGTCGCGGTCAACATTCAGTGTCACGCTGGCCGGCGCGCGAGTGCGGAGATTTAAATGACAACACATTATCTAACGACACCTCTAACCGACGCCGTGATCAACACCTTGGTAGTGGGAGATGAAGTTAATCTTAGCGGGGTAATCTACATGGCCAGAGATGCCGCGCACAAGCGATTCGTCGAATTAATTCAGCAGGGTCAGCCACTTCCGATTGATCTAACGGGTCAGGTTGTGTTCTACGGAGGGCCATGCCCCACGAAGCCTGGGCATGTATTTGGGGTCGTTGCACCGACCTCTGCCTATCGAATGGATCCTTATGCAACAGTGTTGTTTGATCATGGGTTAAAGGGTGCTATCGGCAAAGGAAATCGAGGGCCAGCGATGCGCGAATCGTGCAAGAAAAATACGGCTATCTGCTTTTCAGCGATCGGTGGGATCTCTGCGACCTTGCTGTCGTGTATCCGGTCTGCTGAGCTTGTTGCCTATGAGGACCTGAAGACCGAGGCGGTCCAGCGGCTGGTTGTTGAGAATTTCCCCCTGCTGGTGACCAATGATGCGGCAGGGCGCGATCTCTATGAGGAGCAGGTCGCCATCTATCAGAAAAAGCTAGCGATCTAGAAGACGCTTGGGGGTTTAACGCCCGATGATGTGTTGAAGGTTATTCCAGATTCTGGACTTGCTCTCGTATTTGCTCGATCAAGAGCTTGAGCTCAATTGAGATGTTGCTCAGGTCTGCAGAGGCGGATTTTGAGCCGAGCGTGTTGGCCTCACGGTTCATTTCCTGGGTTAGGAAATCGAGGCGTTTGCCAATACCGACTGCGGTCTTCTGTGCAATAGCCTGGCGGGCAGCCTGAAGATGGCTTCGCAGACGATCGATTTCCTCGGCGATGTCAATGCGAAGACTAAAGGCAGCAACCTCCTGGCGAATTCGATCCTCTAGTGCGATGAGCTGTTCCGCCGTTGGCGAGGCTACGTTCACAAGGGCGTGTCCGAGAGCCTCGCGAAGTTTATCGGCAAGCCGTTGCTGCTGATGCGCGATTGCCAGCGGGATCAGGGATTCCGCTCTGCTCGCAAGCCCTTCAATTTGATTAATACGGTCGGTAATTAGCGCAAGGAGTCGCTCGCCCTCCTGGATCCGACTTGTCGTGAAATGACTCAAGGCCTGCGTAAGCAGGATGTCAAATAAATCAATCCATTGCTCTTGTGATAACTCGGATTCCTGAAGTACTCCGGGAAGTTTGAGCAGATCACTGACGGAAAAAGGCGCGATCTCTGGATGGTCTTGCCGAATTTCATGGGAAAGCCGTAAGGCTGAGGCGAGACTTGCGGCGTTAATCTGGGTTTTCGAGAGACTTGACTCTGTCCGAAAAAGTGAAAAACGAAACTCCACCTTGCCACGGCCTACCGTCTGCTGGAGTCGTTCGCGGCAGCGCTGCTCTGCCCAGCGAAATTCATCGGGCAGTCTTGGGTTAAATTCAAAATAACGGCTATTGACGCTCTTAATTTCCAAGGTCAGGCGCCCGACCGGACAGTCGAGATTAGCGGTACCGAAACCGGTCATACTAGGATGCGACATTTGGGCTTTCCGAGAATTCGATGAGTCGATGTATTGTAATGGGCATTATTAAGAGGGATGCGATATGGGCCAAGAGAACGCGGATTTGCAATCAAACTCCACACAGCCAGTGCGGCCAAGTGGGCGGGTGCCAACTGAGATGCGGCCCGTCACGCTAGAGCGCCGGTTTACTCGTCACGCTGAGGGGTCGGTATTGGTGTCCTTTGGCGACACGAAGGTGCTCTGCACTGCCTCCGTCGAAGAGCGCGTACCCGGTTTTTTGAAAGGGAAGGGAACCGGGTGGGTGACTGCGGAGTACGGAATGCTGCCGCGTTCGACACACACGCGATCCGATCGGGAGGCTGCCAAAGGCAAGCAAGGTGGGCGCACCCTCGAGATTCAGCGGCTTGTCGGTCGAGCGTTGCGCTCGGTGACAGACCTTGCTGCGCTCGGTGAGCGCACAATCACGATTGATTGTGATGTGCTTCAGGCCGATGGCGGCACTCGTACCGCGAGCATCACGGGAGCCTGTGTTGCGCTGGCCGATGCACTGGCGGGCCTGCGCCAGGGCGAGACGGTCACAGCAGCGGTGCTGCGGGAGCCGGTGGCCGCTATCTCCGTGGGGATTTGGCGAGGCCACGCGTTACTCGATTTGGATTATCTCGAAGACTCTGATTGTGATACTGATATGAATGTGGTGATGACGGCGTCTGGCGGGCTGGTTGAGGTCCAAGGTACTGCCGAGGGCGCGCCATTTTCGAAAGCGGAACTCGATGCGATGATGGCGCTTGCGGCTCAGGGAATCACAAGACTCCAGGGTCTTCAGCAGTCGTTGATTCAAGATCCGAATCGCTTGAGTGTGAGTTCAGTGGGTTGATCAGCATGACGCGTTGGGTCTTGGCGTCGTCGAACGCAGGAAAGTTAAGAGAGTTTCAGCACGCATTAGCACCGGTGCTTCAGAAGTGGAATCTCGAGTTGATTAATCAATCAGATCTCGGGGTGCAGAGTCCTGACGAACCCTTCAATACGTTTGAGGAGAATGCGTTAGTTAAAGCCCGGCATGCAAGTCGCATTACCGGCCTGCCTGCATTGGCTGACGATTCAGGAGTTTGCGTTAAGGGTCTAGGTGGGTCTCCCGGCGTTCGATCGGCGCGCTATTGGGGTGACGCACTTCTTGAGAGTCCTCGTGCCCATGAGTATGAAGAGGATTTTCGTGTGTTATCTGTTGACGAGGCAAATCTGAAATGGTTGCTCTTAGAGATCGGCCATCATCAATCGTCACGAGAGTGGACAGAATCTGATGCAGAGTATCGAGCAGCGATTGCATTTGTCCGGCATCATGAGGATGCACAGCCGATCATCGTCACGGGTGTCTGGCCAGGGAAGATCATTTCAACGCCTCGTGGCGAGGGAGGGTTTGGCTACGACCCGATTTTTTTAGATCCGGCGGTAGGGTTAACGGCTGCCGAAATGACGGTTGCGCAGAAACAGTCACTGAGCCATCGTGGCCGCGCCCTGCGCCAGTTGCTTGAGGCGTTGGCCCTCTAATGGCACTGATGTCAGCGTTGCGGTTGTTGTGTCGTGATTAATTTCTCAACGCTGCCTGAGCTCTCGCTCTATGTGCACCTTCCATGGTGTATCCGGAAGTGCCCCTACTGTGACTTTAACTCCCATGAGAAGCCCGATGGTATTCCTGAGTCGAAGTACGTTGATGCATTGATGCGGGATCTCGAGCAGTTCTTGCCCAGGGTATGGGGGCGCCCGCTCGTGAGTATTTTTATCGGCGGAGGAACCCCGAGTCTATTTTCTTCAGCGTCAATTGCCCGGTTAATTTCCGAGATCCGGGCGAGAGTGAAATGCTTGCCCGACCTTGAAATTACGCTGGAGGCCAACCCGGGGTCGTTTGAAGCAGATCGATTTCGTGGGTTTGCGGATGCGGGTGTGAATCGTCTTTCAATCGGTATCCAGTCTTTTGATAACCAACAGTTAAAGACGCTCGGTCGGGTCCATGATCGCGAACAGGCGATTGCAGCGGCAGCACTTGCTGTAGAAATTTTTCCGCGAGTCAATATCGATCTAATGTTTGGGCTACCCAGTCAATCGATGGCGATGCTTAAAGCAGATCTCGAGCAGGCGATTAATCTGGGAGTAGGGCATATCTCGTGTTATCAACTCACAATGGAGCCGAATACTCGGTTTGCATTACAGCCCCCGCCAGGGCTTCCCGATGAGGAGTTATTGGCGGATATGCAGGCCCTAGTTGTCAATCGTTTAAAGCAGTCGGAGTTTGATCGCTACGAAATCTCTGCCTTTTGTAAGCCTGGGCAGGCCTCGCAACACAATCTGAATTACTGGACATTCGGCGACTATCTTGGAATTGGTGCGGGTGCCCACGGTAAAATCTCTTCCGCACACCGAATTGTGCGTACAACTCGCGTTCGTCATCCGGCTTCCTATATGGAGTCAATTGGGCGTACGCCAATCAATGAGACAGAGGTCTCAATCGAGGCGCTCCCGTTTGAGTTCATGCTTAATGCCCTGCGACTTGTTGAAGGGGTGCCGAGCCACCGTTGGGCCCAGACCACCGGGATTGACGTGGGTGCGCACCCGAGGCTGCTTGATCAGATCGTGGTAGCTCAGAAAGCCGGCCTGCTGTCGTTCACGTCAGGACGTTTCCAGGCGACGGCCCGGGGCTATGAGCTCCTTAATGATCTTCAGTCATCCTTCCTATAAACGCACTTAAACAGTGCATAATCTGATACAATCAAAATAATGCACAATTTTAGTGCGTAAATTGCACTATAAAAGTGCATATAGGCATCATAATCTGCACAGTTCTGTCGCAAGTTATTGATTTACATAGAAATTTAGTTCGGCACAGTTTTCGCTAAGCAATAGCTGACCCATAGGCCATGTGAGTCTTCACGGCCGGCCGAGGATCAGTTTAAAACAACATTTTTTAAGGAGAAGTCCGGATGCCCACGCCCCAAGACGTTATGAAAATGGTGACCGATAACGAAGTGAAATTCGTTGATTTTCGGTTTACCGATACCCGCGGTAAAGAGCAGCACGTCTCTGTGCCGATTAGCCACTTCAATGAAGACAAGTTCGAATCGGGACACGCATTTGATGGCTCCTCGATCGCGGGTTGGAAGGGTATTGAGGCCTCGGATATGTTGTTGATGCCCGATGCAAACACGGCGGTGCTTGATCCGTTTCGAGAAGAGGCCACCCTCAACCTGACCTGTGATGTTGTGGAGCCCTCTGATGGCAAAGGCTACGATCGGGATCCACGCTCAATCGCCAAGCGTGCAGAGGCCTACCTTAAATCCAGTGGGGTGGGTGATGCAGCGTACTTCGGGCCAGAGCCCGAATTCTTTATTTTTGATGGAGTCACCTGGTCGGTCGATATGTCGGGCTGCGGTGTGAAAATCAAATCCGAGGAAGCCAGCTGGTCGACTGGAATTGAATACGAGGGCGGCAATCTTGGCCATCGGCCTGCGGTGAAGGGGGGCTATTTCCCAGTGCCACCAGTGGATTCGTTTCAGGATATTCGCTCTGAGATGTGTCTGATTCTGGAGCAGATGGGCGTTCCGGTGGAAGTTCATCACCATGAGGTTGCCGGTGCTGGCCAGTGTGAAATTGGAACAAAATTTTCAACCCTGACGCAGCGGGCAGACTGGACTCAGATTCTTAAATACGTTGTCCATAACGTCTCTGCAAGCTACGGAAAGACGGCCACCTTTATGCCCAAGCCCGTTGTTGGCGATAACGGCTCGGGGATGCACGTTCATCAGTCAATCTGGAAAGAGGGCACCAACCTATTTGCAGGCAATGGCTATTCGGGCTTATCGGAATTTGCCTTGTTCTACATTGGTGGCGTGATCAAGCACGCAAAGGCGCTCAATGCCATTACCAACCCTGGAACCAACAGCTATAAGCGTCTCGTGCCTGGGTTTGAGGCACCCGTGAAGCTTGCCTATTCTGCGCGTAACCGTTCGGCATCGATTCGAATCCCCTACGTGAGCAATCCCAAGGGCCGTCGCATTGAGGTGCGCTTCCCCGACCCCACGGCGAATCCCTACCTGGCGTTCTCGGCACTCATGATGGCGGGTCTCGATGGCGTGATGAATAAGATTCATCCTGGTGAGGCAGCAGATAAAAATCTCTATGACTTACCTCCAGAGGAAGACAAGAAGATTCCGACGGTGTGCTCCTCATTGGATCAGGCGCTCGAGTGTCTCGACAAGGATCGTGAGTTCCTCACCCGTGGTGGCGTCTTTAGTAACGAAATGATTGATGCCTATATCGATCTCAAGATGGAGGAAGTCACGCGGTTCCGTATGACAACCCATCCGGTTGAGTTTGATATGTATTACTCAATGTAAGACATCGTTTGCTCTGATTTGAACAGCTGAATGTGAGTACAAGAGACTTTCGCAACTTTGATCTTCTAACGACCTCCGTGGTGTTACTTGATCAGAGTCTGCGAGTAGTCTTTTGTAATCAATCGGCCGAGGTGTTGTTCGGGGTATCTAGCCGTCAGCTCGAGGGTTCACGATTGTCAGAATCCATTGGCTCCGTTGATGAGGTTGAACAGATGTTGCATGAGGCGATAGAACATCAGTTTGACGCCAAGCGTCAGCACCTCACCTGGCAGCTCCCGACCCGCGGTGTAACTCAGCTTGACACGACGGTGACGGCCCAGCGCGAGACGGATGAGCGTCTCATCTGCATTGAGTTGAGGGAAATCGATCAGCAGCGTCGGCTAGACCGTGAGGAGCGCCAGGCGGATCTCACTCAGGCCAATAAAGAGTTAATGCGAAACCTGGCCCATGAGATTAAGAATCCCTTGGGCGGTGTTCGGGGTGCGGCGCAACTCCTGGATGCCGAGTTACCGAGTGATGACCTTCGGGAATACACCCAAGTGATTATCAAAGAGGCCGATCGTCTTCAGGGCCTAGTGGATCAGATGCTGGCTCCCCATCGTAAGGCCCGTGTGATGGAGCCCGTCAATATTCACGAGGTCTGTGAGCGGGTGCGCAGCCTCATGCTTGCAGAGTTTCCGTCGGGATTAAGTATTGCGCGGGATTACGACACCAGTCTTCCCCCGATTCATGGTGATCGCGAGCAGTTGATTCAGGTGGTGCTTAACGTCGCTCGCAATGCTGCTCAGGCCCTAGGGGGTCAAGGCGCAATTATTCTGCAGTCGCGTGTTGCGCGGCAGGTGACGATCGCTAAGACCCGGCACAAGCTGGCATTAGATTTGCATGTCATTGACGATGGACCAGGAATTCCAGAGGAAATTCGTGAGCGTGTTTTTTATCCCTTGGTATCGGGGCACCCCCAGGGGCATGGTCTGGGCCTCACTTTAGCCCAATCGTTCGTGCACCAGCATGGAGGGGTCATTGATGTGACGAGTCGCCCTGGGTGTACTGATTTTTTAATTCGTCTTCCGATTGATTTGAAATGGAGCCAGCAATGAAGCCGGTCTGGATTGTAGATGACGATCAGTCGATACGTTGGGTGCTTGAAAAGGCGCTCACCAAGCAGCAGATGCCTTGCCGTGTCTTTGGAGATGCATCCTCCGTGCTGCGTGCCCTATCTTCAGATGTGCCGCAGGTCCTTGTCTCGGATATTCGAATGCCAGGAGACAGTGGGCTTGCGCTCTTAGAGCAGGTCAAGACCCGCTACCCGAATGTGCCCGTGATTGTGATGACAGCCTACTCGGATCTCGATAGCGCCGTTTCTGCTTTCCAAGGCGGGGCTTTTGAGTATCTGCCAAAGCCTTTTGATGTTGACGCTGCGATTGCACTGATCCGGCGTGCCGTTCAGGAGAGTACTCCGGTAACTCAGTTGGTGGATTCTCAGAGTCAGGCCCTTCCTGAGTTACTGGGGCAGGCGCCTGTGATGCAGGATGTTTTTCGGGCCATCGGCCGACTGAGCCAATCGAGTGCGACCGTGCTCATTACTGGTGAGTCGGGCACCGGAAAGGAGCTTGTCGCCAGTGCCTTACACCGTCATAGCCCTCGCTCCAAAATGCCATTTGTTGCACTGAATACCGCAGCGATTCCGCGTGATCTCCTTGAGTCTGAATTGTTTGGTCACGAGCGCGGTTCATTTACGGGCGCACAATCGACCCGTCGCGGCCGATTTGAGCAGGCCGAGGGTGGAACGCTGTTCCTTGATGAGATTGGCGATATGCCACTTGATCTTCAGACGCGATTGCTGCGGGTCTTATCCGATGGGCACTACTATCGGGTTGGTGGTCATCAGCCCTTAAGGGCCGATGTTCGGGTGATTGCTGCAACCCATCAAGATCTTGAAGCCCGTGTTCGCGCCGGACAATTTCGCGAAGATCTCTTTCACCGACTCAATGTGATTCGATTAAAGCTTCCCGCGCTGCGTGAGCGGCCCGAGGATATTGCCCTGTTGGCAAAGCATTTCCTTCAAAAGAGTGCTCAGGATTTAAAGGTCGAAACCAAGCAGTTATCGACTGCGGCGATGGAGGTATTAGTCAGGCTTCCGTTTCCCGGCAATGTTCGGCAGTTAGAAAACCTCTGCCATTGGATGACCGTCATGGCGCCGAGCCAGACCGTGCAGCTCGAAGATCTCCCCGCTGAGATTCGTATGCCGAACGCCAGCGAGCTACAACACGTCAATGGCCTCTCACCGAGTGACCCGCAGGTGTCGCAGGTCTTAGGTTCTGATCCGTATCGGGGCGGGGAGGTGATTGCGTCATCCTCAGCGGTGGAATCACCCCGGCTTACACCGTCGTGGCAGGAGTTGCTTAGACAGGAGGTCTCGAAGAGTCTTGCTGGTCAGATGCCCGGACCCGATCATGGCCGAATGAACCATTGGGCAAGAGAGTTTGAGTCTGCGGTGCTTGGTATCGCGCTTAAACACACGCGGGGTCGCCGTATGGAAGCCGCGCAGCTGCTTGGGATAGGGCGCAACACCATGACGCGCAAGATCGCTGACTTGCATCTTGAGGATGACCGGTAAGATTTCTTGTTAGCGCAGTCTAAGTGGGCGAAATCCTAAGTCGACATTTCCGCCCAAACGGGTGCATGATCCGAGGGCTGCTCCTTTTTTCTTGGTGCGGTATCGATTCCAGACTGCACACAGAGCGTTGCTAGAGCTGGACTTAAGAGCACGTGGTCAATCCGTAAGCCACGATTACGCCGAAAGCCCGCTTGCCGATAATCCCACCACGAAAAACTCTTGTCATTATGTGGGTGTAAGCGGAAGGAATCCGTGAGGCCCAGATTAATCAGGGCCTGGAATCTCTCGCGCTCGGCCGGTGAGCACAGCACCTGGCCCGCCCACTCGTCGGGGTCGTGAACATCGATATCCTTAGGGGCGATGTTGTAATCGCCAACCAGAGCGAGTCGAGAAAATCTCTTAAGTTCCTCTTCTACGAACACCCGCAGGGCATCAAGCCATCTGAGTTTGTAATCGTATTTATCGCTACCCACTGCGGCGCCGTTGGGGACATAGGCGTTAACTAACCGCAGTGGCTCGGCGTCTTCGTGTGCGTCATCAGCGCAGATCGGCCACAGGGTAGCCGTGATGATCCGAACCTGTTCGTCCGCAAAGTGGGGATTGTTAATTACAAGATCTTCAGGGCATTTAAATCTTGATTTCTTTGCAAGAATTGCAACGCCGTTATAGGTTGGCTGACCTGCGAATACAACGTGATATCCAGCAGCCTCAATATCGGCTTTAGGGAATTTTGCATCGATGAGTTTTGTTTCCTGAAGCCCAAGCAGATCAACTTCAGTTCCCGCCTCTTCGGTAAGCCAGGCGATCACATGAGGAAGCCGAACCCGTAATGAGTTTACATTCCAGGTGGCCAGGCGCATTACAGCAGACCGTTATGTCGCAGTAAGGGCTCGACCTGTGGTTCGCGCCCACGAAAAGCCTTGAACGACTCCATTGCGGGGCGTGAGCCACCGACGGCTAGAACCTCTCTCCAGAATTTCTCGCCAACCTCCGGGTAATGGTCTAGACCCGCTTCTTCAAATGCGGCATAGGCGTCCGCTGAGAGCACCTCTGCCCATTTGTAGCTGTAGTAGCCGGCCGCGTAACCGCCGGCAAAGATATGTGAAAAGCTCTGTGCAAATCGATTAAATTGGGGTGGGATAAGTACTGCGATTTCGCGTCGTATTGTCCAGAGCATCGTCTCAATCTCACGACCCACTGCAGCCGGGGCGGCTTTGGGGTCAGGGATTAGGCCCGCATGAATTTTCATATCGAAGATTGAAAACTCAATCTGGCGCAGCATAAATAGCCCACTCTGAAAATTACGGGCGGCCACCATCTTTTCAAAAAGGCTTCGGGGCAGGGGCTCGCCGGACTCAATGTGGGCGGTGAGCCCAGAGAGGTTTTCCCACTCCCAGCAGAAGTTTTCCATGAACTGGCTAGGCAACTCCACCGCATCCCACTCCACACCATTGATTCCTGAGACATCTAATTCACCGACCTGGGTTAAGAGGTGATGAAGTCCGTGGCCAAACTCATGAAAGAGTGTGATGACATCATCGTGGGTTAGTGTTGTGGGCTTAGTGCCAACGGGTGGAGCGAAATTACAGGTCAGCAGGGCAACGGGTGTTTGGATGTCGAGAGAGGCAGAATCAGCGAGGCGTCCGCTCTGGGTCGAGATTGCTCGACGGCCCCGTGCATCATCCATCCACGCGCCACCGCGTTTTGTGCTGCGCGCGTAGAGATCGAGATAGACATGGCCGATTGAGTTGCCATCTTTTAGCACCTCAAAGAGTTGCACATCGGAGTGCCAGACGGGCAGGGGCGCAAGCCCAATAACCGGCTTAATCTCCACCGAAAACAACGCCTTAATTACGCGAAAGAGTCCCTGTAATACCCTGGGCAAAGGAAAATATTGACGAACATCATCTTCAGAGAATGCATAACGGGATTGCCGAAGTTGCTCGCTTGCGTAGGCGACATCCCATGCCTCAAGAGGGTCAAGACTAAGGGTCTGCTTGGCGAACGCACGTAACTCCTCGAGATCTCGTTGGGCAGCAGGCCGGGCCTTTTTGGCGAGATCCATCAGGAAATCAATCACCTGTTCGGGCGAGTCGGCCATCTTCGAGGCGAGCGACACCTGAGCTGCATTTGAAAACCCAAGTAGTGCTGCCTGTTGCTGCCGAAGAGAGAGTATTTCCCCCATGACGGGACCGTTGTCGTGCTGGCTACCCTCGGCTGCGATCTCGGAGGCGCGGACCGCCTGCTTGCCGTACATCTCTTTGCGCAGCGATCGGTCTTTTGCAAACTGCATGACAGGACCATAGCTTGGGTGTTGTAGCGTAAAGACCCAGCCGAGCAGTTCGCGCTTCTTCGCCTCGTGTGCAGCCGCGTCGACTGCATGTTCGGGTAGGCCCGCTAGTTTTGATCGATCCGTGACGTGAACAACTGTCGCATTGGTGCTGTCAAGTAACTGTTCGGAGAATTTCTGATTCAACTGAGCAAGCCTTGCCTGCAGATCGGCAAACTGCTGCTGTTGTTCGGGGGGTAACTCTGCGCCTCCGAGACGAAAGGCACGAAGAGAGTTTTTCAACGCCTGTTGTCGTGCGCGATGCCGCGCGCCATTGGTCTCGCCTGACTGTGCTGAGTCGCTCGAGAGTCCCGCCTCGATCGCTTTTGCCTTTGCGAACAATCCGGCGTGTTGTGAGAGCTCTGACCAGAATGCGGTGATCTCAGCGAGCCGACTGTTGAGGGCCTCGCGCCATTCAGGTGAGTCCATGACCCCCGACATATGGTGGACGGCACCCCATGCTCTGCCGAGTCGCTCGGTCACATCAGTCAGCGGGGTCATAACGCTTTCCCACTGGGGTGGCGTATCCGCTTGGGTCACACCTGAAAGGGTAGCCCGCGCTTCTTGAAGCAGCTGATCAATTGCAGGTGCGACCTGCTCGGCATTGATCAGGTCGTAGCGAGGCAGCGCCTTTCGATCAAGTAATTCGCAGAGAAAGGGGTTCAAGGATTTCGGCGTTGGGGGTGTTGAGATGATTGAGTTCATTTAAGAGAGGTTGAGGCGACGCTCAGCAGATTCAAGTGTGTTGATGAGTAACATGGCAATGGTCATCGGACCGACGCCACCGGGTACTGGGGTTATCGCACTTGCGATCCGACAGACTGCCGCAGTATCCACATCGCCGGCAAGTCGGCCATCCGCGAGCCGGTTGATTCCAACATCAATTACAATCGCGCCCGGCTTGACCATGTCCGCGGTCACCATCCTGGCTCGCCCAACGGCGGCAACCAGAATATCCGCACGGCGCGTGTGCTCTTGCAGATTTCTGGTTTTGCTGTTGCAGACGGTGACCGTTGCGCCGGCAGCCAACAGCATCATCGCCATAGGCTTACCTACGATATTGCTCGCACCCAGGATTACCGCATTGGCACCGCGAATGGGGGCGGATATCGATTCAAGCATGGTCATGACGCCATAAGGCGTACAGGGTTGGAAGAGTGGCTTGCCGGTCATCAAGGCACCGGCGTTACTCACGTGAAATCCGTCGACATCTTTATCCGCGGCAATGCTCTCAATGACTCGGTGGGCGTCGATCTGAGGCGGTAGGGGTAGCTGCACCAAAATCCCATCAACACTTGGGTCAGTGTTGAGTTGGTCAATTAGAGCAAGGAGCTCGGACTGATCCAGAGATTGGGGCTTTTGAATGAGTTGAGAACGAATGCCGACCTCCTCGCAGGCCTTTACCTTGTTGCGGACATACACCTGGCTGGCGGGGTTATCGCCAACGAGAATGACCGTTAATCCTGGCGGGCGGCCCTGGGATTTACAGCGGTCTGCGCGTTGTGCGGCCTGGCTTCGGATGGATTTGGCGAGGGCTACCCCATCGATGATTTTGGCGGTCATAGAGCTTTCGATATTGGACTTTTCGACATTATTCCCTTAAAGTTGCGGGCTTGCCTGAGTCGCCCGACCGCAGGAAGTTCGCCAGCAATGGTGGGCGGGGTTTACTGAAGGGCGAACCGCAGGGGGCTATAGCTCAGCTGGGAGAGCGCTTGCATGGCATGCAAGAGGTCAGCGGTTCGATCCCGCTTAGCTCCACCAGTAGCCTGCGCGGCAAATCGTTTTTTCCGGGTCCCCTTCGTCTAGAGGCCTAGGACATCACCCTTTCACGGTGAGTACAGGGGTTCGAATCCCCTAGGGGACGCCAATCCGACTTCTGAAGAGGTCCTGAGTGGTTGGTAAATTCTAGCTAAATAATTGATTTATATAACTTTTTTGTCCTGAGGCGTCCGGAGATTTCCCTTGACAGCCTTATTGAGCCAAGGGTAAAAATGAGGGTAAATGTACATCCGTTTACCCAATGCTGACTGATATTCAAGTTCGAAGTGCAAAGCCCGCTACGCGTCAATACAAGTTGCCGGATGGGCAGGGCTTGCATGTCTTGATTCACCCCAATGGTGGGAAGTATTGGCAGGTCCGTTACCGATTCCTTGGTCGGCAGAAAACGGCCAGTTTGGGAACCTACCCAACACTGTCACTTGCCGATGCGCGGGACCTACGGGCTGATGTGCATAGAAAACTCCAGCAGGGCATTGACCCCACGGCTCAAAGACGTTCGGAAAAGTTAGTTCGTTTAACCGGACAAGAGAACACCTTTCAATATGTTGCTAACAAGTGGTTTAAGGTTTGGGCGAAAGACAAGTCGGAGAATACGATTTCCTACAAGCGCCGCCGTCTGGACGATTACATATTTCCCCGTTTGGGGCACCTTCCCGTCGCGGAAGTTACTCGAAAAGATGTTTTAACAACCCTGGATGCGATTTCGGGCCGGGAGTGCACAGAAATGTCTCATCGGGTGCTTCAGATGATTAAGTCTGTACTCTCGTATGCCGTCTTGAACGAATACCGTGAGTTCAACCCGATTTCGGACCTAAAGCCATCCTCAATACTTGGAACTGCGCCCACGAAAAATCATGCGCGCATTAACTCTGCTGAATTACCCGCGCTGCTGTATGCGATTGAGGGATATCAGGGACTCACGACTAGGTTTGCCTTAAAGTTGCTTGCATTAACTTTTGTGCGAACTGGAGAACTTCGAGGCGCAACCTGGTCTGAGATAGACGAGGGGGGGAGGCGGTGGGTAATACCGGCAGAGAGGACAAAAAGGGTGAGAGGCGTCCAACGTCCGCATATTGTTCCCCTCTCCACGCAGGCTTTAGCGGTGCTCGAAGCCCTCGGAGATTCTTTTGGTCGAAATGGTTATCTTTTCAAAGGAAGTTCGGGAAAGTTGATTAGTGAAAATACAATTCTGTTTGCATTGGCACGGCTCGGTTATAAAAAGCGAATGACTGGGCACGGTTTCAGGGGTCTCGCCTCAACGGTATTACATGAATCGGGCTTTGAGCACCTTCACATTGAACGACAACTTGGCCACCAAGACCGAGATGAGGTGTCATCAGCGTATAACCACGCAGAATTTCTTACACAACGAGAAAAAATGATGCAGTGGTGGGGAGATTTCTTACATAATTCGCTGCAAGAGTATCGACAAAAAACACTAAAAATTGTTGCATGAAGGTTTTTGTCCTAGTAAACTCTACGACATCTAGTTAAGCACTAGAAATGCACCTGAGTAGAAGTCTTTTTTGGGTAGCTTGACCAACCCAGAGGGAGTCAAGTCCAGATAGACCAATCGAAAACGTGTAACGGCGCTCTGAAAGAGCATTGTTCACTTTCTTTGATTGGAGTTCTTATGGCCTTACTTCGCCTACCACACGTTTTGCGTTTGAGCGGCTATTCCCGCTCAATGCTTTACAGCTTAATTTCCTCAGGCCTATACCCAAAACCCGTAAAAATTGGCGAACGCGCTGTCGCTTGGCCTTCTTATGAGGTCGAGCAAATGTCTCAAGCCATCATCTCTAATAAAACAGGCGAGCAGAGACGAGAGCTTGTTTCTAGTCTCGAGGCAAAACGGGAATCATTGGAGGCGAAGATTGTCACATGACGACTACTTGCGCCAGAAGCGTTCCCAGCGTAACCTGAAAGTTAAGCATCCTTATGCCGCAATCGAGCATCGTGTAATTGATTCCCTAGCATTTGCGAGCCTAAAACACTCTTCAGCTCGCCTCTTGTTAATCCTCGCTAGACAGTTGAACCGTGATAACAACGGTCACTTACAGGCTACATGGACCTACAGCAAACAAAGAGGGCTCGGCAGTGAGAACACGTTGAGAGATGCGATTAACGAGCTTATTCAATGTGGGTTTATCTATCGTACCCGCTCAAGGGGCGCAAATAGAGTGCCTGCTCTCTATGCTGTTACGTGGTTATCAATTACTAGGAGAGAGGGTTTATATCTTCAAGGGTTTAACAAAGACGGATGGAAAGCATGGGAAGAAAAAAAGCACCCCCCAAAAAATGATGCATTGAAACATCAATTTTTGAGTTTTAGAGGAGTGGAGACATCAGAAAGTGATGGAAATAGACCATCCAAAACTGATGATTATGAATTAGTACCATGTACCGGAGCTTTACGAGGCGAGAGTAGTCTGCGGGACCCCGGCCAATGGCTCTGATTTAATCAGGAGGAAAACTGATATGGCATTGTTTCAGAAAGGTCAGAGCGGAAATCCATCGGGACGTCCAGTAGGCATTAAAGACCGCCGTATGGCGCTCAGAGACATGTTGGAGGGTAGTGCTGAGGAGCTAGTAGAGAAAGCCGTTGAAAGGGCTTTATCAGGCGACACAGCGATACTTCTGGCCCTGCTATCAAAGCTTGTTCCGAAGCTAAAACCTGAGTCGAGTTTTATAACTAATGCGGCAGAGGTCGGGTCCTTGACTGAGCGTGCTGAACAGCTTGTCTCAAAAGCGCTGAGCGGGGCTATTTCGCCAACCGTAGCAGCCGAACTACTTCAGGCCCTTGCCTGCGCAGCAAGGGTTCGGGATTCAGACGAGTTAATGGAAAGGGTGAGGCGTTTGGAGGGTCGATTAGGTGCAAACAATTAGTGTGCGAATTAAAAAGCTTGAACGCTTGACCAAACCCGAGGAGCTTCCGAGGATAATTGTTTTGGAGCAGGGCGAAACTCCAGGCCAGGCGCTGTTGAGGCTACATATTACGCCTGAGATTTTGGATTCTGAACGAAAACGAGCCCGTAAAATTTTATGGGTGAGATGGGCGGGTTAGTGCTGTGGAGAATTTTGTGAGCCTTTTTATTAATTTTCTTTTGCCTTTAATTTTTGTGGGATGCGCTACAACGCAGCCTTAAAGGGATTATTGGGAACCTCAGCAGGCTTAGTTTTATTCGGCCCCTCATTTGCCAAAAAGTCTGAAAACTTTATCTGTTCAGGTCGTCTCTCTCTCCGTTAGCGGCCCCGCTTTATTGCTTCAGTATCTCCGCTCGTAACTTGAGTACTTAACTCCCTCTCAGAATTCACTACTACGGAGTCCAGACTACTTCATCGTCCACTGCGTAAAGACGACACTGTGTTTTAGCACCTTTATTGCAAAACGAAAGAGCTCTTGCCGAGGAGTCCCAGTGACCATTTGACCAGCCATAGCGTCCGTCCGAGTTTAATGCGAATGCTCTTGGAGATTCCTTTGATAGAAATGTGTTGTAAGTATCTCTACCTTTCTCTTTTATAAACGGAATTTTATTGACATCTGATAACTGAGCGAAGTTCGAAGCTGCCGGTGTTTCGGGCGGCTCCTGTAACCTAAGTTGCATCGGCAAAGTTTTCAGAAATGTCAGAACTTCAGGAACCCACCGGTTTAGGTCGCGACTAACCCCTGAGTGGCCATCGCCTTTAATCTCTTTAAATTGTATAAATTTCCCCGAGCCTCCTGAGTCCTGAAAAGCCTTAAACCACTTCTTTGGCGTCTCAGCACCGAAGTAAAAGTCATTGGACCAATAAAGCCAGAGTGTCGGGATTCGTTTGCTTGGAATTGTTTGGCTCAATATTCTTTCCCAAGCATGAGGTGAGCAGGAATTTCCTTTTCTGTTTACTGGGTCGCCGCCATAACCGCCAGAAAAATTAATTGCACCTAAAAGGTTATCCGGCGCACGATTGGCGACCGTTATTGATGTGAATCCTCCGACCGACTGACCAGCAACCAACCACTTACTGGCGTCAACATAATCTTGTTTTTTGGCAAACTCAAGGGTTGCCATTACTTGCCGGTATACCGCTTCCTCTCTAGCTTTCAGTTGCACATTGGCACATGAGTTGCCATATCCTTCCGGGTCGAAAGCCGAATGAGTCTCGCCGTATCCAACTCTCGTGGGCACCATTACTACGAATCCTTGTGCTGCGAAAAATCGGGACACGGAATGGAAGCGCTGCCTACCCATTTCTTTAAACTGCGACTCAGTTGCTGGTCTGCCATGGTTAAAAATTATTAGAGGATGCCGACCTTCGCCAATAGGCCTAAATACGGTAATAACCAAAGGTTTTGTTTCAGTGCGGGAATACAAATCCGTTAGTGTCACATCGATTTTCGCGACACTCTCTCTTAATTCGGCATCAATTTGTTCCTGCGCCGAAGCAAGCGTTTGCGTTCCAATTAATATGGACAGAAAAAGCGCAACTTTAAACATCTCTCATCTCCTCCTCAGCTTTTGCTGACCTTGGGTCGCGTAGATTTAGAACCTTTCTTTCTCGATTTTAGATTAGCACCCACTGCCGAGTTTGTAGCGTCGCAGAGGTCAGACATGTTTGGTGGACTGTTGTCGAAAGCGGAGGTTTGTGAGGGTAAAAATAAGGGTAAATATGTATAATATTCATGTAAATGCCAATTAAATCAGCTAGGTTCGAATCCCCTAGGGGACGCCATAGGCCTTCAGTTCGCCAAGTGGCGCGAAATGTGGGCGGAAATCGCGGACGACCAAAGACGCGCCCAAGCAACGAGACTGTTGGCTTAAAGAACCTCCGTTGCGAAATCCGCAAGCCGAGAGCGCTCTCCACGTTGAAGTGTCACATGGCCTCCGTGGCCCCAGCCTTTGAATCGATCGACCACATAGGTCAGGCCCGAGGATCCTTCGGTGAGGTAGGGTGAGTCAATCTGCGCAATATTGCCCATGCAGACTACTTTAGTGCCGGGTCCGGCCCGGGTGATCAAGGCCTTCATCTGTTTTGGCGTTAGATTCTGCGCCTCATCAATAATCAGAAACTTATTGATAAAGGTTCTACCGCGCATAAAGTTAAGTGATTTCACTTTAATGCGGGTGCGAATTAAATCGGCCGCAGCCGATCGACCCCAGTCGCCACCGGTATCAACCCCACGGTTAAGGACCTCAAGGTTGTCTTCAAGCGCACCCATCCAAGGCTGCATTTTCTCTTCTTCAGTACCGGGCAAAAAGCCGATATCGTCGCCTAACGGAACGGTGGCGCGAGTTACGATAATTTCGTTATAGATTTTGGTTTCAAGGATCTGCGCTAACCCCGAGGCGAGAGCCAGCAGGGTCTTCCCAGTGCCCGCCTGGCCTAGCAGTGTTACAAAATCAATATCTGGATTCATTAAGAGGTTCAGCGCGAAGTTCTGCTCGCGGTTGCGGGCCGTGATACCCCAGATCGAGTTCTTCGTGTGACTGAAGTCTCGAAGGGTGCGAAGCACTGCAGTTCGACCCTGAACCTCCTGCACGATTGCAAATAGGGCAGAAGGGCCTTCCTCGTAGACAAATTGGTTGACATGAAAGGCCGAGCACAGCGGGCCTGTGATGCGATAGAAGGTGTAGCCGCTTTGTTGCCAAGACTCGAGCTTTTTGCCATGGCTATCCCAGAACCCTTCAGGCAGCGCCATCGCCCCGGAGTAGAGCAGGTCGGCATCGTCGACGACCTGATCGTTGAAGTAATCCTCTGCAGGCAGACCCAGTGCGTGGGCCTTAATCCGGATATTGATGTCTTTTGAAACCAGCACGACAACCCGGTCTTTGTGCCGGGCCTGCAAGGCTTTGACGACGCCAAGAATCTGGTTGTCCGCTTTGCCGGTTTCAAACCCTTCAATCCCCTGGATTGGCGTATCTGAGATCGGCGCAGTCTGAAAAAATAGCCGGCCAGTCGCATCTCTATTGCCGAGCGCCGATAACGGAATGCCTTCCCCGATTTTTGCTTTACCGCCGACTTCGCCAGAGATTGCATCGATTAAGGCATCGAGTGAGCGGGTTACCTGGCGAACATTACGGGCGACCTCGGACATTCCCTTTTTGTGGTTATCTAATTCCTCGAGGGTCATCATTGGCAAAAAGACATCATGCTCTTCGAAGCGAAACAGGCTGCTGGGGTCGTGCATCAGCACATTGGTGTCGAGCACAAATGTCTTCGCGGAATCGGGATCACTTCGTCGTCGTGGCTCTCTGAGAACCTCCTGGGGCCTCTGAATAACGGGCTTGTTTAGGCCAACTGCAGAAGGCGCTGCCGTGATTGCCCCATGGTCTTCATCGTCAGTGACGAAGCCTCGGGTCGCTGATTTTTTATTGCGATTCGGTTTCGCAACAAGGTCTTCAGTGGGCTGTAAAAGCGTGGCGGGTTTCGTCGGGGCCTTGGGCAATGGCATTATAAATTCGGGCCTTTCTGTGCTTAGGGGTTGTGCTCAGGGGGCTGACTCGCCCATTCCGATGCGGGTGGCTCGATCACTAAGAGGGCCATCACTTTACGGCCCTCAGCGCTCAGCAGATTGAAGGTGCGGCAAGCAGCACCAAGGGACATACACTCGACCCCTATTCGTTTACTGGTGAGCGGCGCAAGCACCGAGGCGGCGAGAAACACCTGTTTTTCGCCGGTTCCCACTAAGACAATTTCGGGGCCAAGTGGAAGTAAGCCCTCGAAGTGGTGGGCCTCAAGACTGGCAACGGAGCAAGCATTCAGAGGGTTAGCGCCTGTGTCGGGGTGCAAAACGAGGGGGGCAGCGTGCCTCACGCCGTTGACCTCCACGTAGCCGGGGCCGTAGGCGTTAATTCCAAAGGCGCCGCCAAGGGGCTGCGGCGTGAAAGTCGTGGTCACTGGAGACAAGGCCATCACCAAATAGGCTAGCAGGTTTTTATGACTTTTTTATAGAGCCCCGGCTAAGTTAAAGTTAGGGTTTTGCCCACTCCCGGGCCAAGAGCCAAATAGACCATGAAGCCTTTCCCGCGTATTGCCCGTTTACCGCCCTATGTCTTTAACATTACGGGCGAACTCAAGATGGCCGCTAGGCGGCGAGGCGAAGACATCATCGATATGAGTATGGGCAACCCGGATGGGCCCACGCCCAAGCATATTGTTGAAAAGCTGGTCGAGACCGCGGGTAAGGAGCATACCCACGGCTATTCAGTGTCGAAGGGCATCCCCCGGCTTCGCAAGGCGATTTGTAACTGGTACAAGACCCGGTTCGATGTTGATCTCGACCCTGAGACCGAGGCGATTGTCACGATTGGTTCTAAAGAGGGCCTTGCACACCTGATGTTGGCGACCCTAGATCACGGAGACACCGTCTTGGTGCCCAATCCCAGCTACCCGATTCATATTTACGGCGCCATTATTGCGGGCGCCAGTATCCAGTCGTTTCGGATGAGCCGCGGCCTTGATTTTTTTCAAGAGCTTGAACGCAATATTCGAGAATCAATCCCGAAGCCCAAGATGATTATTCTGGGCTTTCCCAGCAATCCAACCGCCCAATGCGTTGAGTATGATTTTTTTGAGCGGATTATCGCTCTGGCCAAGCAGCACGATATTCTGGTGGTTCACGATCTCGCCTACGCGGATATTTGTTTCGATGGGTTCAAGCCGCCCTCGATCATGCAGGTCCCGGGTGCGCGCGACGTTGCGGTTGAGTTTTTCACCATGAGTAAGAGTTACAACATGGCAGGCTGGCGGGTCGGATTCATGGTGGGCAATAAAGAACTGGTCAACGCGCTTGCCCGAATCAAGAGTTACCACGACTATGGCACCTTCACGCCCATCCAAGTGGCCTCAGTCATCGCGCTGGAGGGCCCACAGGATTGTGTCGAAGAGGTTCGCATGAAGTATCAAGCCCGCAGAGATGTGCTTACTAAGGGACTGAAGGAAGCGGGGTGGGATGTTGAGGTGCCGCGTGCCTCGATGTATGTCTGGGCCGAGATACCGCCTGCCTATCAACACATGGGCTCTTTAGAGTTTGCAAAGAAGTTACTGATTGAGGCGAAGGTCGCGGTTTCGCCGGGAATTGGGTTTGGAGAATACGGCGACGATCATGTGCGATTTGCGCTGATTGAAAATGAGCAGAGAACACGGCAGGCGGTACGCGGAATCAAGGAGATGTTTCGTAAAGATGGTCTGATTGCGACGCCACCCGATTCGGCCGGGGGGGAGCTTCAATGAGCGCCCAGCCTTTACGCGTTGGACTGGCCGGCCTGGGCACCGTGGGTGGCGGCACCTGGGCGGTGCTGGCTCGAAATGCAGAGGAAATACGCCGCCGTGCTGGTCGCAGCATCGCGATTACTGCGGTGGCGGATCTCGACGCGGCAAAAGCCCAAACGCTCACAAAGGGGGCGGCTCGGTTTACGGCCGATGCAATGGCCCTGGCAAAGGATGCGGAGATCGACGTCGTGATCGAGCTCATTGGTGGCTACGGATTCGCAAAGGAGTTTGTGCTTGAAGCGATTCGTCAGGGCAAGCA
>JACCDI010307539.1_pt1 | contig 23986 bp, 19 predicted proteins | sample 7442791 | NCBI WGS metagenome assembly JACCDI01 (sample SAMN15323434, study PRJNA562643) | freshwater metagenome | isolation source: river surface water | place: USA:Blue River Watershed | collected 2017-08-15
GAATTATTTCAGAGTTTCAGATTACAACCCGCGGAAAATAGATGTAAACTTGCGCTTTGAATTGTCCAGGTTGATCCAAAAGCAACCAGCTATAATCGAAGAGCAGTATCAAAAATCAGTTTTTAGGAGCTAATAATAGTTATGAGTAGCATTGAAGAACGCGTTAAGAAAATCGTCTGCGAACAACTTGGCGTGAAGGAAGAAGACGTAAAAGCTTCTTCTTCTTTTGTAGAAGACTTAGGCGCTGATTCTTTGGATACTGTTGAATTGGTCATGGCCCTGGAAGAAGAATTCGAGACTGAAATTCCGGATGAAGAAGCCGAGAAGATCACCACGGTCCAACTGGCTTGCGATTACATCAACAAGCACCTGTAAGCGAACTCAGGCTACATAACAAAGCTACTCCGGATCATCACCGGAGTAGCTTTTATTTTGTCTGAAGTATTCAATTCCTACTGACGATCCTTATTCATCTGTTCTGGAGAGTGGCGCAGTGTACGGCAGAAGAGTGGTTATCACTGGTTTGGGACTTGTTACACCACTGGGCAATGACGTCGAAAGCTCCTGGACCGCCATTCGTGAAGGTCGCAGTGGCATCAACATGCTGACGCATATCGATACCACGGACTTCAGCACGCGCTTCGGCGGCTCCATCAAGAATTTTGACTGCACGCAGTATCTGAATGCCAAGGAAGCACGCCGAATGGATGTCTTCATCCAGTACGGCTTGGTGGCGGGCATACAGGCAGTTGAAGACTCGAAATTGCTCGACTCAGCACTCGATCTCGAGCGTTGCGGTGTCGCCATTGGATCAGGCATTGGCGGCATCAGTTCGATCGAGGAGAGCTCCGAGCTGGTGAGGAGCTCCGGTCCTCGCAAGATATCTCCGTTCTTTGTGCCTGGCTCGATCATCAACATGCTCGGTGGAACCTTGTCCATTCGTTACGGATTTCAAGGGCCGAACATCGCCATCACCACCGCATGCACCACTGGCACGCACAATATCGGCGTAGCGGCCGACATGATTCGCCATGGTCAAGCCGATGTCATGCTGGCTGGCGGAGCGGAAATGGCAACCTCACCCGTCGGGCTGGGTGGCTTCTGCGCAGCAAGAGCGCTGTCAACACGCAACGATGATCCTCAACGGGCGAGTCGTCCCTGGGACAAGGATCGCGATGGTTTTGTGCTCAGCGACGGCGCAGGCATTCTGGTGCTTGAAGAGTACGAGCATGCCCGCAAGAGAGGCGCTCACATCTACGCCGAACTGTCAGGGTTCGGCATGAGCGGCGACGCCTTCCACATGACGTCACCGTCCGAAGGCGGGAAGGGCGCTGCGCATTGCATGCGCAATGCACTCGCCAACGCTCGGGTGAACATCCAGGATGTCGACTACATCAACGCGCACGGGACATCGACCCTCGCAGGAGACATTGCAGAGACGCAAGCGATCAAGAGTGTTTTCAAGGACCATGCCGCGAAGCTTGCCATAAGCTCATCGAAATCCATGCTCGGGCATCTGCTCGGAGCATCGGGTGCCGTGGAGGCCATCATCTGTGTGCTGTCACTGCGTGATCAGATCATCACTCCGACCATCAATCTCGATACTCCCGATGCAGAATGTGATCTTGACTATGTTCCGCATGTCAGCAGGGACGCGCAGTTGAATGTGGTACTCAGCAATTCATTCGGTTTCGGAGGAACCAATGGCAGTCTGGTATTCTCCAGATTGAGCTGAGACTGGCCGGGCGTTCGATGTCCCGCCGCACTTGCACTCTGGTGACGACATGCTGGTGAACGGGCAAGCACAAGACACTCTGGAACTTTCCGATCGCGCCCTGCATTACGGTGACGGCGCGTTTGAAACCATGCGGGTGGAGAATGGACGAGCTGCACACTGGCAGCGTCATTTATCGCGCTTGAGCAATACCTGCAATTTTCTGAAAATCCCTCTTGATATCAAATCACTGGAACGCGAAGTTAATGTCATATTGAGCGATGCGCAAGACCCCTGCGTCCTCAAGATCATCATCTCGCGTGGCTCTGGCGGACGCGGCTACCGCCCACCGGAAATGTCTCAAGCACGACGAATCCTGTCACTGCACCCGCTTCCCGCCGACTACGCTGGACTGCAGCGGACTGGAATCCGTCTGATGCGCTGCCAACATCCTGTGTCCGAAAATCCGGCGCTTGCCGGCATCAAGCACCTGAACCGCCTGGATCAAGTACTGGCGAGCATGGAACTTGCTGCCGACTGCCAGGAAGGCTTGATGCTGACCGCGGACGGCAACGTGGTTGAAGGCACGCGCAGCAACGTCTTCCTGGTTCATCAAGGACGATTGCTGACTCCGGTGCTTTCTGCGTCAGGTGTGGCAGGCATCAAGAGGGAAATCGTTCTCGAGCAATGTGCGGTGCATGGGATAGATGTCGACATTCGTCACATCGACATTTTGGAATTGCAGAATGCGGACGAGATATTCGTCTGCAACAGTGTCATGGGGATATGGCCGGTTGTTGAATGGCGCGATGGCAGTGTATGCCGAACACTGCACACGGGGCCACTGACGCGACGTGTGCAGGCAATCACGAAGGATGCAGACTGAGTCATGCGTAAACGCCGCGTCGCGTCCCTGTTACTGGGTTTGGTGCTGCTTGCGGGTGCGTGCAGTGTGTCTGCTTATGTGTGGCTGCAGCGCTATCTGGACGCTCCACTGCCGTTGGCGAGCGCCGTGGTCATCGAGATTCCTGCCGGCAGCAGCATGGCGGCAGTGGCTGCCTTGCTGCAGAGGCACGCGCAATTGCAACATCCTCGTGTATTGACGCTCTGGGCGCGCTACGCCGAGATCGATACGGCTATCAGGGCGGGTGAGTTTGAACTGCAACCAGGCCTTACTCCCCGCACGGCGCTGAACCATTTGCTGGTGGGCCCCTTTGTACAGTATCCCGTCGTTTTCATTGAGGGCACCACCGTTTCCGAAGCACTGAACACGCTATGGAGCAGTCCCCGAGTCCAGCGCACACTGCAAGGGCTTGGGCAAGCCGAACTGCTGGCGGCACTGAACAGTCCGAGAGAGTCTCTCGAAGGCCTGCTGTTCCCGGATACCTACTTCTACACCGCCGGGACCACCGATCTTTCCATCCTGCGCCGGGCAGCTGCCCGCCTGGACCAGGTACTCGCCGAGGAATGGGCGCAGCGACAGGAAGACCTGCCTTACACGTCGCCCTACGAGGCGCTGATCATGGCCTCCATCATCGAAAAGGAATCCGGAGTGGTCAGTGAGAGAGCCGAGATTGCCGGTGTCTTCGTTCGTCGCCTGCGCCTCGGCATGCGACTGCAGTCTGATCCCACAGTGATCTACGGCATGGGGAACGCCTATGATGGCAATATCCGCCGCGAGGATCTAGAAACGGCCACCCCTTACAACACCTATCGCATCAACGGGCTGCCGCCGTCTCCCATTGCCCTGAGCGGACGTGACGCGATACGCGCCAGTCTGAATCCGGCAGCAGGAACAGCGCTGTATTTTGTCGCCACGGGCGACGGTGGCCACGTGTTTTCTGACACGCTCGAAGCACACAATGCCGCCGTGCGGCAATACCAACTCGGACAGGAACCATGACACAGGGCGAACATCCGCAAAACGCCGACAGGGGCCGTTTCATCACGCTAGAAGGCGGGGAGGGCGCAGGCAAGACCAGCAATCTGCACGCTATCACCCAGTGGCTGCGAGAGCGCGGCATCGACCATATCGTGACTCGAGAGCCTGGTGGCACGCCGCTGGCGGAAGACATCCGGGCCTTGCTGCTGAGTCACCACGAGGAGAGGATGTGCGAGATGACGGAGCTGCTGTTGATCTTCGCGGCGCGTGCACAGCATCTGGACCAGGTCATCAGGCCCGCTCTGAACGCTGGCAAGTGGGTTGTCTCGGACCGCTTCACCGATGCCACCTATGCCTATCAGGGCGGTGGTCGCGGACTCAATCAGCACAGCATCGCCAGTCTGGAATCCCTTGTGCAGGGCGCTCTGCGACCAGATCTGACCGTCATTCTGGATCTGGCCCCGCTCGTCGGACTGGAGCGCGCACGCAAGCGGGCCAGTCTGGATCGTTTCGAGCAGGAAAAGCTCGAGTTCTTCGATCGTGTGCGTGCCAGTTACTGCGAGCGAGCGGCGGCAGAACCCGGTCGCTGCGTGCTGATAGATGCCTCACGCACGCTGGACGAGGTACAGGGTGACGTCCTGCGTGCCCTGGAGAGAGTCCTGTGACCCGGACACTGGAGACGACTCCCTTGCCCTGGCACGGGGATATCTGGCAACAGACCCTGACCGTCTTTCGCGCCGGAAATGCGGGTCACGCCTATCTGCTGCATGGCGAAGCAGAAACGGGCAAACGCCATTTCGCCACCAGGCTGGCCGAATACCTGCTGTGCCAGAGTCCCTTGCCGACTACGGCGTGTGGTCTTTGCAAGTCGTGCCTGTTGAACGCAGCGGGAAACAATCCTGACCTGCTCGTGCTGGAGCCCGAGGAAGGCAGCAAGCAGATCAAGGTCGAGCAAGTGCGCGATGTCCGCCAGTTTCTCGAGATGCGCTCACATGGCAACGGCAGGCGCATCATCATTCTCGACACGGCGGAAAGCCTCGGGATCAGTTCAGCGAATGCGCTTCTGAAAGGGCTTGAAGAGCCCCCGCAGGACGTGGTGTTCCTGCTTCTGAGCGACCGTCCGAGAGCCGTGCTGCCTACCATCAGCAGCCGCGCTCAGAGTCTGAGAATGCCCAGGCCCCGACGGGATGAAGTGCTCGCGTGGCTGCTGACGCTGAGCGAGCAGACATCAGTCGGTGATCTGGAGCAGATCATCGAGCTCGCCCAGGGGAGACCCCTGGCAGCAAGGGCCATCATCGATTCCGGTCTGGCCACTGCCTACGCCGAGATCGGCGAGACGCTGCTCGCGCTGGCACAGCAACGGGAATACCCGCTCAATGTGGCAAGTCGCTACAGCAAATCGCACTGCCTGGAATTCCTGACCATGCTGCTGCACTGGCTGGCGGAACTGAGCAAGTTCCGGATGACAGCCTCTGTCGCAAGACTCAAGGGACAAGCGCTGCTCGCGCTTGCACAGAGCCTTGCCGGCACTCAGGAGGCCGAGCGCCAGCAAGAGCAGACACTCGCATTGCTGCAGCTGTACAATCGCGTCGCGACCGCGCAGATGCAGTTGGTCGGCACCACCAATCCGAACACCCAACTCATGCTGGAGGATCTGTTGCTGGACTTTGCCCGTCTGTTCAAGCAACCCCGGTGATCCCATGCTGTCAGTCATGCCAGAGAACGAGTCCAGACCTGCACGCCACGGCATCCTGTCCTTGTCCATCAAGGATCGCAGCGTGCTGCACGCGGCCTTCATGCCATTCCTGAAGAATGGCGGCCTGTTCATTCCGACCACTCGGTCGTACGAGCTGGGCAATGAAGTCTTCATGCTGCTCAAGCTGATGGAAGAATCGGAACGGATTCCGGTGGCAGGCACAGTCGTCTGGATAACGCCACCGCTGGCACAGAGCAATCGCGCCGCAGGTATCGGCATTCATTTCAAGGATGCCGACGGCCAGGTGCGCAAGAAGATCGAGAACCTGCTTGCCGGACAGGTCAATCCGGACAAAGCCACCCATACCTTGTGAGGAGAGACACGTGAAGACATGGCGACACTGGATTCTGAGCCTGAGTGCTGGACTGCTTTTCAGCGCCTGTCAGCCGGAGCAGGCGAACACCGTGGCAGACGCGCAGCCTCTGACAGCCAGCGCGGACATGCCGGTTCTGCACGTGTTGAAGAGCCCCACCTGCCTGTGCTGCAACGGCTGGGTAGATCACATCAGCGAGCGCGGTTTTGTGGCGCAGATCAGTCATCCGCAGGATCTCAATGCCGACAAGCTGAGGCTGGGCATTCCCCCGCAGTTGCAGTCCTGCCATACGGCTGTTTCCGAAGAGGGCTATGTGTTCGAGGGGCACATCCCCGCCGGCCTCATCCAGCGCTTCCTGGCCGAGTCCCCCAACGATGCCGTCGGTCTGACGGTCCCTGGCATGCCCATCGGCAGTCCGGGCATGGAGATCAACCAACAATTCCAGCCCTACGACGTGCTCGTGATGAAGAGTGATGGCAGCACGGAAGTGTACGCCCACGTGGCCACCCGCGAAGAGCAGTACTGAGGCGTTCAGCGCAACGGGGCGGTCCTGCCTCGCATCTGAACTGCCAGATCCAGCGTCGCATGGATTCCCGGCCCCAGCACATCAGCACCCACGCGGCTCAAGTCGAAGCCTTGAGGCTCAGGCACGCTCACTGCGGTGAAGAATCCGACGAAAAGTCAGATTGATGCGCGGCGACTTCACGTCTTTCTCCTTGGGCACCTGATGCACCCAGAACTCCTGCGTCGTGCCGCGCATCACCAGCAGACTGCCATGGTCGAGAGTGAGACGCAGAGTGGGCTGCGAGCGCTTGTGGCGATGTCGCAGTTCAAAGCGGCGACTCGCGCCGAAGCTCACTGACGCAATCACCGGCTGGATTCCCAGTTCCGGCTCGTCATCGGCGTGCCAGCTCACACTGTCCTGACCATCGCGATAGTGGTTGGCCAGCACGGAATTGAAGTGTCCGTCGCTTAGCGCCTCCACTCTTGCCTTGATCTCTAGAAGTGTGGCTGTCCAGGGCAGGGGGGCGAGAGCAATCCCGGAGTAGCGATAATGCGCGCCAGGCTCGCCAAACCAGTTCTGCAGCCGCGGCACCGCGATGGTCTTGCCGGCGATGCGGATACTGTCCTGCCGCCAGGGCAGCGCCTGCAGACAATGGTCGAGATGGCCTTGGGCCTCCAGTGCTGAAAATGCCTGCGGAATGTAGAGCAACTCCCCATCGGGCAGGGTCAGCCGTTCTGCCGCAGCAGGATCGGCAGCGAAGGCAAGCGGGAAATTGGCAGGCAGAGTCATGCAGGGCCGCGTCTGTCATGGTGGAGACTTATCTGGGATCATAGCCCATGCCTGTGCCGACTCAAACACGCCGGGTTGGCAGCACCTCAAGGAGTACAGCGACACGTGACAGCTTTCGATCTGGATTTCTTCGTTATCGGCGGCGGCTCCGGTGGCGTGCGCGCCGCGCGGACAGCCGCGGCACTGGGAGCCCGCACGGCGCTTGCCGAGGAACGCTACCTGGGAGGCACCTGCGTCAATGTGGGGTGCGTGCCCAAGAAGCTCTTCAGCTATGCCGCGCACTACGCAAGGGATTTCCAGGATGCCAGGGGCTATGGTTGGAAAACCGATGCCAAGCCCGGATTTGACTGGACGGTGCTCATGCAGCGCAAGAATGCGGAGATCGGCCGCCTGAACGGGATCTACGGCAATCTGCTGCGCAATGCTGGCGTACGCGTCATCGAGGCCCGCGCCCGCGTGGTGGATGCGCACACGGTCGAAGTGGGCGGAGAGATTCTGCGCTGTCGGGAAATTCTGCTTGCCACCGGCGGCTGGCCTTCCGCGCCGGACGTTCCCGGAAGCAATCTGGCCCTGAACTCGAATGACGTCTTCGCACTGCCGAGTCTGCCAGCGTCCATCGTGATTGTGGGAGGCGGGTACATCGCCGTGGAATTCGCGGGCATCTTTGCGGGGCTGGGGGTACAGACCACTCTGGTGCATCGCGGCCCTGCGCTGCTGCGGGGATTCGATTCCGACCTTGTGGTCCATTTCCAGAATGAACTGCGGCAATACGCCGATCTGCGGCTGGAAAACCAGGTGATGGCATTGCGCAGAGCAGGGGAGCACACGCTTGTCACGCTGGCGAATGGTGCCGAAATCGCCGCCGAACGGGTTCTGTTCGCTACCGGCCGGATTCCCAACACGGCAGGTCTCGGTCTGGAAGAAGCCGGCGTGCAGCTTGCCGCCAATGGTGCGGTGCTGGTGGACAGGCATTTCACCACCAGCGTACCCAGCATTCACGCCGTAGGCGATGTGATCGACCGTGTCGCGCTGACGCCCGTGGCGCTCGCCGAAGGCCAGATCCTGGCCCATCGCCTGTTCGGCACGCCCGGACGCGAGATGAGCTATGACAATATTCCGACCGCGGTCTTCTGCCATCCTGAGATCGCCACCGTCGGACTCAGCGAGGAAGAAGCAAGGGCAGGGGGCAGGGCCATCAAGGTGTTCCGCAGTCGCTTCACCCCCCTGCGCCATACCCTGAGCGGTCGCGCCGAGAAGACGTTCCTGAAGCTGATTGTCGACGCCGAGTCAGACAAAGTCCTGGGAGCGCACATGCTGGGCGAAGGCGCAGCCGAGATCATCCAGGGGCTGGCCATCGCCTTGACCATGGGCGCCACCAAGGCGGATTTCGACAGAACCCTGGGCATCCATCCCAGCACCGCGGAAGAGTTCGTCACCCTGCGAACACCTTCCTGAACGCGAGGACCTCATGGTGAGCAGCGACAGCCCTTCCAGACACTTTCAACTGAAAATCGAGGGCATGACCTGCGCCTCCTGTGTCGGCCGTGTGGAGAAAGCCCTGCGCGGCATGGAAGGCGTCGTATCGGCCAGTGTCAACCTGGCGACGGAAACCGCCAGCGTCGACGTGGCCACCAGCACGATTGCCGCCTCGGACCTGATTCGCGTCATCGAGAAGGCAGGCTACGGTGCGACAGTCCCGGACACCCATGCCACAGTGGATGACAGCCAAGGTGCCTTGCAGCGGCAACGCCAGGAGGCGCGGGCTGTCTTGATCGCGGCCGTGCTGTCGATGCCACTCGTGGTGCCGATGCTGGCGGATCTTGCCGGCTACCACTGGATGCTGCCTGGCTGGCTGCAATGGGCACTGGCGACACCGGTGCAGTTCTGGCTCGGAGCCCGCTTTTACAGCGCAGGATGGAAAGCCGTCAGGGCAGGAGCAGGCAACATGGACCTTCTGGTGGCACTCGGCACCAGTGCCGGCTATGGCTTGAGTGTTTACGAAGTCCTGCGCACAGCAGGCTCAGGTATGGGGCATTTCTATTTCGAGGCTTCGGCTGTGGTGATCACCCTCGTGCTCACTGGCAAATGGCTGGAAGGTCGTGCGAAACGCGAAACCACGGCGGCCATTCGCGCACTGCAGTCCTTGCGACCACAACACGCGCTGGTGCGCACCGGCAGCACGCAAATGCTGCGTCCGATTGACGCGATCCGACCGGGAGACCACGTTATCGTCAAACCCGGCGAGCAGATTCCTGTCGACGGCCGCGTGCTGGAAGGCAGCAGCGAAGTCAACGAAGCGATGCTGACCGGGGAAAGCCTGCCAGTGCCGAAACACACCGGCGACAGGGTCACGGGGGGCGCCCTCAATGGCTCCGGACTCCTGGTCGTGGAAACCCTCGCGGTTGGCAGTGAGACCACGCTGGCGCGCATCATTCGGCTCGTGGAAGACGCTCAGGCGGCCAAGGCCCCCATCCAGCAACTGGTCGACAAGGTCAGCGCTGTCTTCGTGCCGAGCGTGCTGGTGCTGGCCTTGCTGACGCTGGTCTTCTGGTGGTGGTTTGCCGGCGATGTCCAGCAGGCCATCCTCAACGCCGTGTCGGTGCTCGTGATCGCCTGTCCCTGTGCACTGGGGCTCGCCACTCCCACGGCGATCATGGCCGGCACCGGCGTGGCTGCAGGCCATGGCATTCTCATCAAGGATGCCGAAGCACTCGAACTGCTCCACAAGACCACCACGCTTGTGTTCGACAAGACGGGCACGCTCACGGAAGGCAAACCCGCACTGATCGCCAGCATTGCCGTGGGAATCGACGAGCACGAGCTGTTGCGCCTGGCAGCGGCGCTGCAGCGTGGCAGCGAACATCCCCTTGCACACGCCATGCTCACCGTGGCAGAGGAAAAGGCGCTGACGCTGCCCAAGGTCACCAATCTGCAGGCGATTCCCGGGCGCGGCCTTGCAGCCGAAGTCGATGGCCGGACACTGCAGCTGGGCAGCAGCCGACTGCTGCAGGAACTCGGGCTTGAGCCTGGCTCGCTGCGCAGCGATGCGGAACGTCTTGAAAGCCAGGGCAACAGTATTTCCTGGCTGGCAGAAACCGGCGCCGAACCGCGCATTCTGGGCCTGTTCGCGTTTGGCGATCAGGTGCGCAGTGGTGCACGACAGGCCATGGACAGACTGCATCGGCAAGGCATCGAGACCGTCATGCTCACGGGCGACAACGAAGGCAGTGCCAGACACGTCGCCGCCCAGCTTGGCATGGACAAGGTCTTCGCCAATGTGCTACCCGGCGACAAGGCCAGCGTGATCAGGCAGCTCAAGTCGCCCACGTCAACTGTGGCCATGATCGGCGACGGCATCAATGATGCACCGGCGCTGGCCAGCGCGGACATCGGAATTGCCATGGCCTCGGGTTCCGATGTCGCCATGCACACAGCCGGCATCACGCTGATGCGTGGCGATCCGCTGTTGATCGGCAGCGCCATCAGCATTTCGCGCAGGACGTACAGCAAGATTCGCCAGAATCTGTTCTGGGCGTTTATCTACAACCTGATTGGCATTCCGCTGGCGGCTTCCGGCATGCTGAATCCTGTGTTCGCCGGCGCCGCAATGGCTTTCAGCAGCGTCAGTGTGGTGAGCAATGCCTTGTTGCTGCGGCGCTGGAAGCCAGAGCGGATTGATGAAGAGAAAGGTTAGAAAGAGACTTCAGTAGATTGTTTTTAAAAGAATAAGCGTGCAAGCGCACATATTCTGCATTCTCCGCAATTTCCGGTAATAAAGATTACCGGAAATTGCGGAGTGACAATCCTCGTGGCTGTACGATCGCAGCCACCCTGCATTCAGTTGGTTCTGGGCGGCGGCGGTGTCCAGTCACATCCCGGACATTCCGCCGATTTGCCGTGTTCAGCCAGCACGGCAAAGATGAAGTCGCGCCACACGGCATTGGGTTGCCATACCGAGTTCATGTCCGCCTTGGCTTGCTCGACAGGCACATCTTCGTAGATCACGCGATACAGGAAGCTGAACGCCGTGGCACGCGCATTGACCTGGCAATGCAGCAGCGTCTTCATGTCCGGTTCGCGCTGCATGGCGTCCGCGAAGGCATTGAAGTCACGCACAGTCGGATTGTTGAAATCCACCGGGATATGCAGGTAATCCAGTCCCAGCTCCTTGATCAGCTGGTCCTCTTCCGGAATGGCCGGACCCACCGTGCTGAACGCGATGTAGATCACCCGCTCATAGCCCGCGTCCTTGATCAGCGGCAGCTGTTCGCGCGTGGGTTGACCGGAGCTCGAGAACATCGGGCTGTAAGACTTGTAATTGAGGATATCCCGCACACTGGGGGAATCCTGCGCCTGCGCGCCAGCCGAGACGGCACTCAATGCCAGACAGGCACTGAACAGGCCTGCTGACAGCGCCTTCCAGCCTGCGTTTCGAGGTTTGCTTGAATTTCGCATGACCACTCCTGATTGATGAAAATCGGACACTGCCGTTCGACACGACGACGCCGGCGGCAGAATAGCGCAGAATCCGCGGCCGCAACCAGAGCAAAGGAGCTTTGCTTTTGCCTGCGCCGCCCCCATAAGATGTCGCACGATGACAAGAGCCACTGCCCCCTCCCCGCTGTTCGACACCCTGGACGAGATGCCCAATCCCTTCCGGCATCCACGTCGCAGTCTGTCCGGGCTGCTGGATTCACCTCCCGACTCGGCCTTGAGCGACTATCAGTTCGCCGCGGAATTTCTCTACAGCTACCGAGGCAGCCCTGACACCTTTTCCACCTACCGGCGCGAGATCGAGCACTTCCTGCAATGGTGCTGGCTGATCGCCCGCAAGGCGGTGCCTGATATCCAGCGTGAAGACATCGAAGCCTATGTGGAGTTTGCCCGCAACCCGCCAGCCAGCTGGATTGGCGAGAAAACCGTGGCACGGTTCGTGTCACAGGAAGGCGAGCGGCGGCCCAATCCGCAATGGCGCCCTTATGTCAGCACCACCGGCAGCTACTCACTCTCACAGGCCGCACTGCAGTCCCTCTTCAGCGTCCTGAGCAGTTATTTCTCGTTCCTGATGCAGGAAAACCAGATAGCAGCCAACCCGGTGGCGCAGATCCGTCAGAAGAGCAAGTTCATCCGCAAGCACCAGTCGAGTGCGCAGACACGCCGGTTGTCGCCGCTGCAATGGTCCTTCGTGATCGAGACAGCCCAGGCGCTGGCCGCGCAGGATCCTGCCGTGCACGAGCGCACGCTGTTCATCATGAACGCCTTGTATGCACTTTACCTGCGTATCTCCGAGCTGGTGGAAACCCCGCGCTGGATTCCCCAGATGGGTCACTTCCAGCGCGACATCGAGGGCAACTGGTGGTTTCTGACCGTGGGCAAGGGCAACAAGGAACGCGAGATTTCCGTCAGCGACAGCATGCTGGACGCGCTGCGGCGCTATCGCGTGTCGCGGGGTCTGACACCCCTGCCCCTTCCCGGCGAAGCAACCCCGTTGATTCACAAGACCCGAGGCAACGGCGGCATCACCAGCACACGGCAGATTCGCGGCATCGTGCAGCATTGTTTCGATGCGGCGGAAGAAAAACTGCGCAAGGACGGTTTTGCCGAAGAGGCGGACCGCCTGGGCGCGGCCACGGTGCACTGGTTGCGGCACACCGGGATATCGGAAGACGTGAAGCATCGTCCGCGCGAACATGTTCGCGATGACGCCGGTCATGGCTCGAGTGCCATCACTGACCGCTACATCGACGTGGAACGTGCCGAGCGCCATGCCAGCGCCCGGCACAAGAAGATCCAGGAGTGAGTCCGCCTGGCCCGGGATGCCCGGCCGCCGGGGCCTGCGGCCTGGCCGCCGCGATTTAGTGCTGGAAAAAAAGGCCTTGCATGGTTTATAAGACGGTAACGAATTGCTCAATCACTTGGTGCACAACGCTATGAAGACATCTGAATCGACTCTGTACCGACACTCAGAAACACGCACGCCTTCAGCGTGCCGAAAGCTGGCAGCGGCCATCAGTCTGATGCTGGCATTCAGCACCACCGGCGTCCTGGCCCAGGAGCCGGAAATTCTCAATCCGGTGCTGGATGTGAACACCCTGTTCACCCCGCTGAGCTCCGAGGAAGTCTACGGCGTCACTGCCGCCGAGCTGCTGGCCGAACTGGAAGAGAAACACTATTCACGCGTCCTTTTCGACGATCTGTTTTCCGACAAGGTGTTCGACGCCTACCTCAAGGCGCTCGACGGCCAGCACCTGTATTTCCTGCAGGAAGACATCGACCAGCTGTCCCTCTACAGCACCGCGCTGGATGACACCCTGAAGACGGGCAATATCGACCCGGCCTTCGAGATCTACAACCTCTACCACAAGCGACTGCTGGAGCGCCTCGTCTACGCCATCGACCAGGTGGAGAACCACTTGCCGTCCTACGATTTCACGCTGGACGAAACCATCGAGATCGAGCGCGAGGAATCGCCCTATGCCTTGACCACCGCCGAGCTGGACGAGCTGTGGCGCCTGCGCGTCAAGAACAGCGCCCTGAGCCTCAAGCTCGCCAATCTCGAGATTGCCGAGATCCAGGAACGCCTGAGCAAGCGCTACCGCCAGCAGCTCAATCAGGTGCTCAAGACCAACAACCGTGACGTGTTCCAGTCCTACCTGGCCACCGTCGCCAGCACCATCGACCCGCACACCAGCTACTTCTCGCCGCGCGACTCCGAGAACTTCAACATGGGACTGCGTCTGTCCCTGCAAGGCATCGGCGCCCAGCTGACCACCGAGGACGAGTACACCAAGGTCGTGGAGCTCATCAAGGGCGGCCCGGCGGAACGCGGCAAGGAGCTCAAGGCGGGTGATCGCATCATCGGCATCGCCCAGGGCGTGGATGGCGAGATGAAGGATGTCATCGGCCTGCGCCTGGATGACGTGGTGGATCAGATCCGCGGCGAGAAAGGCACCGTCGTGCGCCTGAACGTGATCCCGGCGGAAGCCACGGGCGAGACCCAGGCACACGTGGTCGCCATCACTCGCGACACCGTGAAGCTGGAGGATCAGTCCGCGAAGAAGGAAGTGCTGGAGGTCACCTACAACGAAGGCGTCTACAAGGTAGGCATCATCAAGCTGCCAACCTTCTATTTCGACTTCGAGGCCGCGGCTGCCGGGCAGACCGATTACAAGAGCTCCACGCGTGACGTGAAGCTGCTGCTGGAGGAACTCAAGGCCGAGGGCGTGGATGCCGTGGTCATGGACCTGCGCGACAATGGCGGCGGCTCCCTGACAGAGGCCAACGACCTGGTGGGCCTGTTCATCGACACCGGCAACACTGTGCAGATCCGCTACTCCGGTCTGCGCAACGGCTTCGTGCGCGCCTACGGCGACGGCAATCCCGAAGTGACCTACGACGGCCCGTTGGGGGTGCTCGTGAACCGCGCCAGCGCGTCCGCGTCGGAGATCTTCGCCGGCGCGATTCAGGACTACCAGCGCGGCATCATTCTCGGCGGTCAGACCTTCGGCAAGGGCACTGTGCAGGAAATCATCCCGATGGACTATGGTCAGGTGAAGCTGACCCGCTCGAAGTTCTATCGCATTTCCGGCGCCAGCACCCAGCATCGCGGCGTGATGCCGGACATCCTGTTCCCGGATCGCTACCAGGCCATCAAGGAAATGGGTGAGAGCAATCTGGATGGCGCACTGCCCTGGGATACCGTGCGTCCGGTGGAGTACAACACCTACTTCCCGATCAAGGACATCCTGACGGATCTGCAGGTCAAGCATGACGAGCGCGTCGCGAATGACCCGGACTTCATCTATCTGGCCGAGCAGATCGAGCGTTCCCGCGAGATGCGCGAACGCACCCTGCTCTCCTTGAATGAAGCGGCCGTGCGCAAGGAGCGTGACGACAACCGCCTGGCAGAGTTCAACGCCAACAACATGCGTCTCTTCCTGAAGGGGTTACCGATGGAGGAATGGACGGAACCGACCGAGGAGGAACTCGATCCGGATGCCGTCGCTGCCGTCACTCCCGAGGAAACGGACGAAGAAGAGGAAAATCAGGAAGACGATCCGCTGCTGGTGGAAAGCAGCTATATCCTGATCGACATGGCCCAGATGCTGGGCAGCCCGATGACCGCAGACGCTGTCACCACCTCCGGCAATCTGAACGCTTCCAACCTCTGATCGCAGCGCCCCGCGCGCTGCTAACCAACAAAAAGGCCCTCTGCGAGAGGGCCTTTTTGTTGGCGCGGGTTGTGCGGTGAACCACCTCAGGTGCCAAGTCGGTAGCGCAGCTTGATCACCAGTTCGCTGCCCAGCGGGTTCTCCCACGAATTGTCGAACAACTCATCGAAGGCCATCAGGGCACTGCGTCGGTTGTCGCCCTTGGTGTAGACGATGAACAGGTCGGACAGGGGCGCGATCTGCCAGCGATAACGCAGCTGGAAGTTGAGCTGGGACAGACCGAAGCTGTCCGATGGCCCGGCAGGCTTGCTGGCCAGTTTCACCAGATCGCGGTTCTTGGTGGGCAGATGGGACGGCAGTGTGTAGAACTCGTCTTCCTCCGCCTCGATCCCCACCCACTGCAGCGCCATGCTCAGTTGCTGACGCGCCGTCAGGAAGTAGTCCATGCTCATGTCGAAGCGCCATTGATCGGCCTGGAAAGTCGTGAAGTTCTGGCGTTCCTGATGCAGCAGCCAGCCGTCGCGGTCGTCGTAGCTCACTTCCGTGTTCAAGGCGATATTGTCGCGGGGCCGCCAGTTGATGCCGGCGTTCACACCCTTGCTGTTGCCGCCCTCGAACTCGCCGGACGTGTTCATGCCGACGGTGTAGCTGATGGTTCTGGCTGTGTTGGTCTGGTAGCTGATGTTGAAATTGTTGCGCTCGGCCGTAGCGAAGGTGCCGTTGCCGAAGCTGTTCTGATCGTCGTAGCGCTTGGGGAAATGCTGCAGCCCCACGTTGACCCGGGCCAGATTGTTCAGCGTGATGTTCGCTGCCAGAACCGGGAAGGCATTGTTGGTGCGATCACCCGCAGCATTCTCCTCATAGCGCAGGAACGGATTGAAACGGAAGTTGCGCACCAGCTTGAGATCGGATTTCACCCATTCGAAGCGGTACCACAACTCGCGGGAATCGTTGCGCTCCTGGAAGCCGAAGTCATTGACGTGGAACTTCTCGTCCAGATAGGTCATCTGCAGCGTGTGGCGCAGGCCCTGGCGCGGGGTGTAGACGATGTCGGCGAAGGCCCCCTTGCCCTGCCCGCGCTCGTCGGTGTCTGTCGAGATGATCTGCCCGTCCACATTCCAGCGACCGCCCGTCATCAGATAGTGGAAATCCACGGCGTGCACCTCGGCATCGGACTCCGGATGCTGTACCAGCGAGCCCATGTAACCCAGACCACGATAGGCAGCGCCCTTGCTGTCTTCGTAGATCATGCGGAAGGTGCCAAAATCGCGACCGTCCTGGGAGAAACGGCGCCCACCGGCGGCGAATTCGCTCTCGTCTTCCACGGCGGTCATCACGCCATAGCGCACCGCTCCCACCTGCCCTGTCATCTTCACCGCCCCGAGCAGATCTGCAGGACGGATGCGTTCACGTGTGGACAGCGTCACACCGGCCGGCAACTGCGGTGCACGCGGTCGGGCGCCGATACGACGGGTATTGACGATGGAAAGGCGCTTGCCGTTCGCACCCGTGGAGCGTGGGGTGGTGTTGAAGATCTCCTGGCCTTCCTGGAAGAACAGTCGCTTTTCCGGGAAGAAGGTCTCGTTGGCAGTGAGATTGACGACCACGTTGTCCGATTCGGTCGAACCGAAATCGGGATTCACGGCAGCAGTCATCTGGAAATTGCTTGATGGCCTCCAGAACACATCGAAACCCGCCTTGTAGCGCGTGTCGCTGTCGATTTCGTCGAACGTGGAAGACGCATACGGGAACACGCTCCACTGTTGTCTGACGTCGACCCCTTCTAGCTGCAGATGCGGCAGATTGCTCATGAAGATCGAGTCGGATTCCGGAATCGGCGGCCAGGCCCAGGTCTGATTCAGATGGGCCACCTTGCGTTCCGTGTACACGCCGATCTGACGCACGCCATCCTCGCGCGGCATGGCCATCTGCCCCCAGGGCACGAAGAATTCGGCAGACCAGCCGGTGGCCGTCTGGGCCGTGGCGCCGTACCAGGCACCGTCCCACTGCGTGGAGTACTGTCGCTCCGGCAGAATGGTGCCGTCAGCCTGATTGTCACCGAGGGCCAATGTCATCCAGTAACCGAACAGCCCTTGCCCGGAAGTGTCCAGTGTCATCGATACCGTGTCGCGATTGATGGCGAGATTGTCGCGCGTGCTGATACGTTGCACGATGCTGTCCGCCGGCTGATCCATGTCGAAGGAGACGTAGAGCCCGCGCTCGGTGTAGAAGAAACGCACCCGTGTGTCGTGCGGCACCTCGGCCAGCGTGTCCGGGTCAATCACGCGCATCTGATTGATGGGTTCGATACGGCCCCACACAGACTCGTCGAGTCGACCATCGACGTCGACATTGACCACGTCATGATCCAGCTGCTGCAGCGTGATGTTCTGCTGACCGTTCAAATTGACCTGTACAGGATTTGCGGTGGCGGGAGCATTCTGAGCGTTGAGGGCGGTGGAACTGGTCAGGCAGGCAATGACAGCCGGAATAGCAGTACGGTAATTCAAACGCGTCACCTTGAATGTTCTTGTTGAAAACGCTGAGCGGGGGCAATCTCAGACGAGAAGGGAGCAAGGATAAACGGCGAAATTTTTTGCGTCCACCAAAGTGACCTATTGTCACATTCTGCGAGTCACGGTAGCGCGGGACAGGCATCGCCGAGATAACCGCCGCCACCGCAATAGTCCAGATGCTGCAGTTGAATGTGCAGCCCATCGGGATCGGAGAAATACAGCTCCGGTGTGCCACCTTCTGCACCGCCGCGATTGGGCATGCGCATGCTCACCCAATGCGACAAGGCCGGTGTCACGGAGGGCTCGGCGCGAGCACTCAAGCCGAATTGCGTGAGCGTTGCGAGAATGCGTTCGACGTCGAAGTTCTCCACACTCAGACTCACATGATCGATGCGCGCGGGCGCCTGTGGCGCTTCTTCCCGCGCTCCACCCACGAACATCAGGAACTGCCGCCCATCGCCCACCCCGATCGTCGGCATGGTCGGCCCCTGATAGGACTGGTACTCCAATCCGAACAGATCTCGATGGAACTGATTGGCCGCGGGAGCATTGGTCATGTAATTGGTGAAATGGTTGATGTCGTTCAATTGCAGCAGACCTGGCGCTGGCGCCGGCTCTGGAGTCCCGCAGCCACCCGCCGCACCGCACCAGCTTGGAGCGCACAGTTGCAGCAGCAAGCCCTCGCGATCCGTCAAGAACACGCCGGCTTCGGGAGTGCCGGCACGCCAGAACTGCAGCGCCGCGCTCAACAGGTCTGTCGAGGATGCCGGCGTGGCACGCTCACGCAAGCCCTGCGCAGTGAGCGAGGCCATCATGGCGTCCACTGACATGTCAGGAACACTCAGCCCAATATGCCCGATGCCGGGAGTCTCACCAGGCTGGCATTCCTGCAGCGTGAGAAACTGGGGCCCCGCCCCGACTCGCAGACTCACGGCGCCCGCATCCCGCGCCAGTATCGGCATTCCGAACAGGGCCTGGTAGAAATTCACGGAACGTTCGAGGGCGGTCACACGCAGCGTGAAACAGTGCAGCTTGCTGACCCGAATCGCCTGAGCGACACCCTGGGCCTGCATACGCAAGGACACCGGACTGAGCGCCAGAAGACACAATAATTGCCGGCGCAGGCGGCTGTGCGGAGCAGACAATTCGGCGTTGTGGCGGGTGTAATCGACTGTTCTTTTCATTATCATCCCCTCGCAATGGTATCGACAGGTTCTGCCACGCAGGCGGCCTGACTATAACGTGCCGCGACGCGCTCACACAATGGACTGGCGTGCGGCACATTCGCCTCAACCCTGCATCAATCCGGACATCATCATGAATTCTTCACGTCATTCGATCTGGCGCTCATCCGCCGTTCGTGTGCTCGCCGCCGGCGGCCTCCTCAGTCTCTGCGCACTTGTTCAAGCGCAGACCACACTCATCACCGATGTCAACGGCTATACTGTGAATGCGAACCGCGAGCTGGTCCGCTTCGCGGCCGTGCAATTCACGGGCAGCACCATAGATCGCGTGTATGCCGCGGGTGAGGCCCTGCCTCAGAATGCAGACATCGTGATGATCGATGGCGAAGGCAAGACCTTGCTTCCCGGGCTGATCGATGCCCACGGACACATCCTGAGTTACGGACTGAGCCTTCTGCGTGTCGACCTCACGGGCACCCGCTCCGAGCAGGAAGCCGTCGAGCGCATCCGCGCCTTTCAACAGGCGAATGGCAATCTGGAATGGATTCAGGGCCGAGGCTGGAACCAGGTGCTGTGGGACAGCAACGCATTCCCCTCCGCCGCCAGCCTGGACGAATACTTCGGGGACACACCAGTCTGGCTCAGCCGGGTGGATGGCCATGCCGGCTGGGCCAATTCCGCTGCCATGGAACTGGCAGGAGTGAATGCGGCCACGGTGGACCCTGCAGGCGGGCAGATCATTCGCGATGCGGAAGGTCGCCCGACCGGCACCTTTGTCGACAATGCGATGGATCTGATCACAGCCAATATCCCCGAGCTGAGTCTGGACGAGCAGGTGTTCGCCCTGCGCCGGGCGCTTTTCGCACTCAGCGCCCAAGGGCTGACAAGCGTGCACGATGCCGGCGTATCCGCTCGCACGGTCGAGGCGTACAAGCGCCTGCTGGAGGAAGGCCCTCTGCCTGTGCGGGTGAACGTGATGCTCGGCGCTGGCGACCCGCAACTGCCTGAACTGTTGGCGGCCGGTCACTTTGCCAGTGCCGACGGGACCCTGACCATCAACAGCATCAAGATCTCGGCCGACGGCGCCCTGGGCAGCCGCGGTGCCGCGCTTATCGAGGATTACAGTGACATGCCCGGCCATCGTGGCCTGTTGCTGCTGGAGCCCGAGGAACTGTACGCCACCATGGAACAGGCGATGAAGGCGAACTTCCAGGTGAATATCCACGCCATCGGCGACAACGCCAACATGTTGGTACTCGACCACTTCGCTGCGCTGATTCCCGCGACAAACACACGCGACCGGCGCCATCGTGTGGAACACGCCCAAGTGCTGCGCTACGAGGATATCCTGCGTTTTGCCGAGCTGGGCGTGATTCCCTCCATGCAGTCCACGCACGCCACCAGTGACAAGAACATGGCCCAGGACCGACTGGGCGAGATCCGCATCCAGGGCGCCTACGCCTGGCGCAAATTGCTGGACGCCGGCACGATCATCGCCAACGGCTCGGATTTCCCGGTCGAGTCACCGAATCCCTTCTACGGGCTGCACGCCGCCGTCACGCGACAGGATCACGACAATCAGCCCCCTGGCGGCTGGTTCCCCGAAGAGCGCATGACGCCGGAAGAGGCCTTGGCGAGCTTCACCATCGACGCGGCCTTCGCCGGCCATCAGGAAACGCTCCTCGGCACGCTCGAGCCAGGCAAGGCCGCAGATTTCATCCTCATCGACCAGGATATCTTTGCCGATGCGCCCAGCGAGATCTGGAAGGCGACCGTGGCGCAGACCTGGGTGAATGGGCAGCGCATCGTCGCTCCCTGAGCCCGTCCCTCATTCACCGACAGCGCGGTGTTCGAGCAACAGCCCGACACTGCGCTCCGGCAGCTCACTCAGCACTGACTCGCGCTCTGCCATCTGCTTCAGATGCAGGTCGAGAAACGCTGTCACATAGTGCGCCAGGACGTTGTTGCTGCGCACGCTGTCCCATACCGGATCGGCATAGTGCCCCGCCCCTGCCTTGTCGGCTGTCTGCAGGATCTCCTGCGGCAGCGGGATGGGTGCGGCCACACTGTGCCCTCCATTCACGAAACTGAGCAGAATGCGCTCGGCTCCCGTCGTGTTCTCGAAGATCGCTCGCGTGCCGTTCTCGTATCCGGCCGTGCTGTCCACGGTGCCGGCCACGAAGAGCAACGGCAGGCGAAGGGCGGCAAGCGTGTCAGCGGTGAAATAGCCGGAGTTCATGCCCCAAGGCGCAATCGCGACGCCGGCCTTGAAGCGCTGGTCGAGGGCCTGCCGATACGTCGGACTGGCATCGGTGTGCTCACGCAGCAGGCCAAGAGGCGGTGCGCCTGCGGCCTCGATCATGGCCTCGTTGTAGGCAGCCCCCAGATTGTTCAACAGCCCGTAGCCGCCCATGGAAAACCCGATCAGGCCGGCATGGTCGGCATCGACGATGCCCTGCAGGAAATTGCCTTCACTCTGCGCGGCGGTCGCCAACGCCTGCAGCACGAAGCGTTGATCCGGCGCACGGTTGTAGAGCGTGCTGGCAAAGGCTTGCTGGTTGCGGTAAGTGCTGTCGGTATGGTCGATGGAGGCCACGACGTAGCCCTTGCTCGCCAGGTTTTCGCCGAGATGACTCATGAGATAGCGATTGCCGGGATAGCCATGGGACAGAATGACCAGCGGGAATGCGCCCTGCCCCTGCAGCGGTTCGGCATCTCGTTGCGCGGAGCCGTGCAGCCGGGCCATGACCTCGAGATTGCGAGTCTCGGTGAGGTATTGCGTGCCAGTCCCGCCTTGCTGCGCGACGGCCGGGTACCACACTTCTACCGTCAACGCGCGCTCATGTCGCACCACACTGCCGCGCTCGAGCGTGCCGAGGACATCGACCCGATCGGGATCAACTAATTCCAGCGTTCTCACGCCCACGGCCAAAGGGCCCGGCAGCGCGAGCGGCGGCGCGTCGTGGCGGATCAGATCGATGCGATTGGGCAGGACAGCGCCCTGCTCGGCCCCAGTGGCCACCATCGGGAGCAGGCAGAAAAGCAGTGCGGCAGCGTGTGGACGGTTCATTCTCTCTCCTGTGCAAAAACAAACGCCCCGAACCAGAAGACTGATTCGGGGCGCAGACTGTCATGGACAACAAACGCCTCAGGGCAGCGCGTAGACCACCAGCTGGGCCGGCGTGCTGCGGCCGCCGACGAACAGACCGAGGTACTGCTTGCCTTCATGTTCGTACGTGAACGGCAGACCAGTCTGGTTGTCAGGCAGTTCCATCAGGTGCACCAGGTCACCGGTTTCCTTGTTGAAGGCGCGCATTCTCGGCAGGGCATCGGCGGTCCCGATCCCCTCGGCCACGAACAGCAGAGACTTGGTCAACAGCACGCCGGAACGCGTCGGAATCCCTGTCGGGGGCAGATCGACGCCTTGCAGGAGCGGGTGGTTCGCAATGCGCTCGGGCGTGTCGGCATTGGGAATCCACCACAGGTGCTCACCGGAATTCATGTCGATGGCGGTCACACGGCCATAGGGCGGCTTGACCACTTCCAGACCTTCGATGCGAGGAATGCGCACACCGGTGCCTTGGCTGAAGTCGATGTCGGAGGCCGGGTTCTTGGCCAGGGACAGAGACTGCAGCTGAGTGCGGGACGGGATGTAGAGGATGCCGGTTTCCGGATCGATGGCAGAGCCTTCCCAGTTCGCGCCACCTGTAGAGGACGGCAGACTCAGCAGACCGCGTGTGCCATCAGCCGCATCCGAGGTGGACGGCGGCGTGTACAGATTCGGGCTCAGACGGAAGCCGGCAATCGCTTCCAGCGCCTTGGCGCGCAGCTCCGGCGTGAAGTCGATCAGGTCGTCCTCGGTGAAGCCCTGACGATCGAAGGCGGCAGGACGCGTTGGGAACGGCTGGGTCAGAGAGTACCACTCGCCCGGCACGTCACCGGCAGGCACGGGGCGCTCTTCGATGGGCCAGATCGGCTCGCCGGTCTCGCGGTCGAAGGCGTAGACGAAGGACTGCTTGGTCACGGACATCACGACCTTGCGACCATTGGGCAGATCCACCAGGATCGGAGCGGCCGGTACGTCCCAGTCCCAGATGTCGTGATGAATGAATTGATAATGCCAGGCGCGTTCACCTGTCTTGATGTCCAGGGCCACCAGGCTGCTGGAGAACAGGTTGGAGCCAGGGCGATCACCGCCGTAATAGTCACCGGTCGGGTCTTCCACGGGCAAGTAGACATGGCCCAATTCCGGATCGCCTGACATGGGCGCCCAGACGCCGGCGTTGCCGGTGTATTCCGCGCTGTTCTCGAGCCAGGATTCGGCGCCGAACTCATCGGGCTCGGGAATGGTGTGGAAGGTCCACAACAGTTCGCCGGTGTGCACGTCGAAACCGCGGATATCGCCCTTCACATTGGATTTGGAGCGCGGACGGCCACCTGTGGCATGGGCCGCACCGACCACGATCACATTGTTCATGACGAAGGGAGGGGCCGAGGCGCCGATATCGATGTTGTCGAAGCGTTCGTCTTCGGCATTGCGCAGGCCCACCATCAGATCGACGATGCCGTTCTCGCCAAAGGCCGGGTCGGGGACTCCCGTCTCGGCATCCAGCGCCACCAGGTGATAGCCCGGAGTGATGTCGAAGATGCGCTTCTTGTCGCCATCACGCCAATAGGCCACGCCGCGTCCTGCGCCCTTGCGCGGCGCATTGTCGAACCGAGTTCCCTCTTCCGGGCGCCACAGCCAGAGCACTTCACCCGTGGTGGCATCCAGCGCCACGACGTTGCGGGTCACGCCTACGTTGGCGTAAAGAATGCCGTCGATCTCGAGGGGCGTGGAAGGGTTGGTGAAATCCGAGGTGGGGCCGAAATTCTGCGTGGTGAAGCGCCAGGCGATTTGCAGGTTGGCCACATTGTCTGCATTGATCTGATCGAGGGGGGAATAGCGCTGGGAGAATTCGTTGCCGTGATAAACGGGCCAATCCCCGTTGTTGATGCTGGTTCCCGTCTGACTCAATGCCAGCGGTGCACAGGCAATAGCGCTGGCCGTGACAATGACTCGTGAAACAACCTTTAATGCCGTACTCATCTTGGACGCTCCTGATAAGGCTTGATTTTTGTTATTAGCGATACAGCTGCTGCCTGCCCCGGGAGAC
>JACCDI010734303.1_pt1 | contig 23956 bp, 19 predicted proteins | sample 7442791 | NCBI WGS metagenome assembly JACCDI01 (sample SAMN15323434, study PRJNA562643) | freshwater metagenome | isolation source: river surface water | place: USA:Blue River Watershed | collected 2017-08-15
ACGGGCACACCGAATTGACGCAAGATTTCCTTGCCTTGGTACTCGTGAATCTTCATGAGGTCTTCTCTCAGAGGGGTGGAAATTCGACCGGTCCGCCGCGGTCCCCAAGTCAAAAGGGCACCCGCCAACAGGCTCTGGACACTGCAGCGTGCGACTGTATCATGCTGCAATGCACCAATCCTGATCCTTGCGTCTTACATTGACATGACGATGGACCCCCGTATTCTTGAGAAAGTAGTACCCATGGCTCACATATTCATTGACGGCGAGGCGGGCACCACCGGCTTGCAAATTCGTGAACGGCTGGCACGCATGCCGCAGATTCAAGTGCTCAGCATTGACCCTGCTCGGCGCAAAGACCCCGAGGCCAAGCGAGAGTTGATGGCGCAGGCCGATTTGGTGGTCTTGTGCCTGCACGACGAGGCCTCGATCGAGTCGGTCGCCATGATCGACAGCTTGCCCGGTCGCAAGCCCCGTATCGTAGACGCCTCGACCGCGCACCGTTGTCACCCCGACTGGGTGTTTGGCTTTCCAGAGTTGGCGGCCGACCAGCTGAATGCGGTGCGCCAAGCCCAGCGCGTGGCCAACCCCGGTTGCTACGCCACGGGAGCGATAGCGATTTTGCGGCCGCTTATCGATGCGCAATTGTTGCCACGCGATTTCCCAGTCTGTTTGCCCTCGGTCAGCGGGTATTCGGGGGGTGGCCGCACCATGATTGAAGACTACGAGGCGGGCAAAGCCCCCTTGTTTGAGTTGTATGCACTGGGGCTGAAGCACAAACACATTCCCGAAATCATGCGCTACACCGGTTTGACTCGCCGGCCTTTGTTTGTGCCGTCGGTGGGCAACTTCCGGCAGGGCATGTTGGTGCAATTGCCACTGCATTTGGATGCGCTGCCCGGTCAGCCCAAAGCCGCCGACGTGCAAGAGGCGCTGAAGGCGCACTACGCGGCCAGTCAGGCGGCGGGCGGTTGGGTCAGTGTCGAGCCGGCCACCGAAAACCTCAAGCTGGATGCGATGGCCTTGAATGACACCAACAAACTTGAAATCCGGGTGTTTGCGAACGAAGAAGCCCGTCAAGCGGTAGTCGTGGCGCGGCTTGACAATTTGGGCAAAGGGGCCAGCGGCGCCGCGGTGCAAAACATCGAGTTGATGTTGGGGCTGTGATGGGCCCAGGGCGGCAAGCCCGGGTCAGGGCTCGTCGAGCCCCTGCACAATTTTGTGGACCACTTCGGCCTTGAAGCCGCGGGTCAACAAAAACCGCGCCTGTTTGGCCCGCTCTTGGGCATCGGCTGCGGGACGGTCAAACTTTTTTCGCCACACCGCTTGAGCGCGGCTGAGCTCGGTCTGCAGCAAATCCACCATCGCGGCTTCCACGGCCTCGCCTGAGAGGCCTTTTGCGGCCAACTCTTGCTTGACCCGTGCGGCCCCCAACTTGCCGGCACGGCGGTGCACCACCGACTCCACCACGCGGCCCTCGTTGATGAAGTCGCGTGCTTGCAACTCGTCCAGCGCCTGGGCCAATTCGCCGGGCACTTGCTCGTGAGCGCTCAGCTTGCGCTCGAGCTCAGTGCGCGAGTGTTCACGCTGGCTCAAAAGGCGCAGCGCGCGCCCTTTGAGCGAGGGTTGAAAACCGGGCTTGTTCATGCGCTCAGACAGGGCCTGAGGCTCAGTCGCCCTTGGCTTCGGCAATCGCCGATTCGAGCAAACGGATGCCCAAAGATTCGCGCACTTTGTTTTCGATTTCGCGGGACAAGGCGGGGTTTTCGCGCAAAAACTCACGGGCGTTGTCACGGCCTTGGCCAATTTTTTCGCCCTGGTAGGCATACCAAGCGCCCGATTTGTCGACGATTTTGGCGGTCACCCCCATGTCGATCACTTCGCCCTCGCGGCTGATGCCCTCGCCAAACAAGATGTCGAACTCGGCCGTCTTGAAGGGCGGTGCCACTTTGTTTTTCACCACCTTGACTTTGGTTTCGTTGCCGATCGCGTCGTCGCCTTTTTTGATGGTGCCGGTGCGGCGAATGTCCAAACGGACCGAGGCATAAAACTTCAGCGCATTGCCGCCGGTGGTGGTTTCGGGGCTGCCAAACATCACGCCGATCTTCATGCGAATTTGGTTGATGAAGATGACGGTGCAGTTGGTCTTTTTGATGGTGGCGGTCAATTTGCGCAGGGCTTGGCTCATCAAGCGGGCTTGCAGGCCGGGCAGGCTGTCGCCCATGTCGCCCTCGATTTCGGCCTTGGGGGTGAGTGCGGCCACCGAGTCGATGACCACCAAGTCCACGGCCCCTGAGCGCACCAAGCTGTCGACGATTTCTAAGGCCTGCTCGCCGGTGTCTGGCTGGCTGACCAGCAGGTCTTGCAGGTTGACGCCCAAGTTTTGCGCGTATTGCACGTCCAGGGCGTGCTCGGCATCGACAAAGGCGCAGGTGCCGCCCAAGCGTTGCATTTCAGAGATGACTTGCAAAGTCAGGGTGGTTTTGCCCGAAGACTCGGGGCCGTAAATCTCGATCACCCGGCCGCGCGGCAAGCCGCCCACGCCCAAGGCGATGTCCAAGCCCAAAGAGCCGGTGGAGACGACCTGAATGTCGGCGATGACTTCGCCCTCACCCAGACGCATGATGGTGCCTTTGCCGAATTGTTTTTCGATTTGGGCCAGGGCAGCTTGCAGGGCTTTGGACTTTTCGCTGTTGTCGTCGCTCATGAGAATCTCCTTGAATATCAATAGGTTGGAACATCAGCTGCAACAAAAATGTGTTGTTTACTGGATGTGTGAACAGTACTGTAAATGAGCTGTATAAACAAGTAAACAGATATTTTGGTCAGTTTGCCTTATCATTTGGGCATGTCTGAAACCCCCCTCAACACCGGCCCTCAGGCGAGCGATTGGACCGATGACCGTTGGCGCCAAACCCATTTGGGTCGCCTGCTGGGCCATGCCATGCGGCGCTTTGACGAGCGTGTGCTGGTTTTGATGGCCGGTAACGAAGGCGTGCCGTTGGCTTTGGCCAACTTGGCTGCGCGCGACCAAATCAGCGCGGCGCATGTGCACATCACGCGGCATTTGGCCTTGCAAGGGTCGCGCTTGACCGATTTGGCGCGTGCCGCCGGCATGAGCAAACAAGCGATGGGCGATTTGGTGGACCAGTGCACCGCGTGGGGACTGGTGCAGCGCGAGCCCGATCCGCTGGACGCGCGGGCCCGCCGGGTGGTGTTCACGCCCGTTGGCTTGGCGTGGTTGCAAGCCTTCAAAGATGCGGTGGCCCAAGCGGAGGCCGAGTTTCGCGCGGCCGTTGGCAAAGACGTGGCCACTGTGGTGGCCTTGGGTTTGGAGGCCTACGCCCATTGAGGTGGTAGCAAAAACTCGTCGTCGCTTGCGTCAGAAAACTCTGGGCCTGACACTAAAATCAACAGGCCCGGTCAGACCCGACGAGCCGCCCGCACAACTACAGGAGACAGACATGCGAATTCTGATTGCCGAAGACGACCAGGTGCTGGCCGATGGCCTGTTGCGCACCTTGCGCAGTGCGGGTGCGGCGGTGGACCATGTGGCGAGCGGCAGCGAGGCCGACGCGGCCCTGATGACCAACAACGAATTTGACTTGTTGATTCTGGATTTGGGCTTGCCCAAAATGCACGGGCTGGAAGTGCTGAAACGGTTGCGTGCCCGTGGCTCTACTTTGCCGGTGTTGATCCTCACGGCCGCTGACAGCGTTGAAGAGCGCGTCAAAGGTTTGGACTATGGCGCCGATGACTACATGGCCAAACCCTTCAGCTTGCAAGAGCTTGAAGCCCGCGTGCGCGCCCTGACGCGACGCGGCATGGGCGGTGCGACTTCGCAGATCAAACATGGTCCTTTGATTTATGACCAGTCGGGTCGTGTGGCCACCATCGACGGCAAGATGGTCGAGCTGTCCGCACGCGAGCTGGGCCTGCTCGAGGTTTTGCTGCAACGCGCGGGCCGGCTGGTCAGCAAAGACCAGTTGGTCGAGCGTCTGTGTGAGTGGGGTGAAGAAGTCAGCAACAACGCCATTGAGGTCTACATTCACCGCCTGCGTAAAAAAATCGAGAAGGGCCCGATCCGCATCGCCACCGTGCGCGGCTTGGGCTATTGCCTTGAAAAAATCCCTGGCTGAGCCGCGGGTGGTGTGAACCCCAGCCCCCAACACGAGCGGATGCCACGACCATGAAGTCCAGTGGATGGAGTGTGCGCATCTTCAAGCGGGAGCAGCGTTCGTTGTTCGGGGAAATCCTCGACTGGATGCTCACCCCCTTGCTCTTGCTGTGGCCCATCAGTTTGGCCCTCACTTGGTTGGTGGCGCAGGGCTTGGCCAACAAGCCGTTTGACCGTGCCTTGGTTTACAACGTGCAAGCGCTGGCCCAACAGGTCAAGTTGGGGCCTGACCAGCGGGTGCAGTTCAGCTTGCCGCAACCGGCCAGTGAGCTGTTGCGTGCCGATGAAACCGATTTGGTTTACTACCAAGTGAAAGGGACTCTGGGCGAGCATTTGAGCGGTGAGCGGGACTTGCCCCAGCCTCCCAAAGAAGCCGACAAAGGCAGCAGCTACGTCGTGCACATTCGCGACGACGAAATGCGTGGCTTTGAAGTGCGTGTGGCCTACACCTGGATTCGTTTGGACGCCGAGGGCAAAAACCCCGCCTTGGTGCAAGTGGCAGAGACCCGCGAAAAGCGTTCGGTGTTGGCCGCAGAAATCATCAAGGGCGTGATGTTGCCGCAGTTTGCCTTGTTGCCTTTGGCGGTGTTGTTGGTGTGGTTGGCTTTGGTGCGGGGCATCAAGCCTTTGTCAGAGCTTGAAGACCGCATCCGTGCCCGCAAACCCGACGACCTCAGCCCCTTGGACGACAAGGCGGTCCCCATGGAAGTGGCCCCTTTGGTGGTCTCGGTGAATGAATTGCTCGAGCGCCTGAAAGACTCCATCGTCACGCAAAAGCGCTTTTTAGCGGACGCGGCGCACCAACTCAAAACGCCTTTGGCGGGTTTGCGCATGCAGGCCGACTTGGCGCAGCGCTCGGGCTCCAGCGAAGACGACCTGAAAAAATCGTTGAAACAAATCGGCCGCGCCAGCGTGCAGGCCACGCACACCGTCAACCAGTTGCTGTCTTTGGCACGCGCCGAAGGGGGCGGTGCGCACTTGCCACAGCAACGCTGTGACATGGTCAGCTTGGCCAGCGAAGTGCTGCAAGACAGCTTGCCGTGGGCCATGGACAAAGGCTTGGACTTGGGCTACGAAGGGGTCGATGCCGGAACACCGGGGGTCCAAGTGGAAGGCAACCCGACCTTGCTGAAAGAAATGCTGCGCAATTTGGTCGAGAACGCTCTGCACTACACCCCGTGCACGCCCGACAACCAAGGCGTGGTGACGGTGCGCGTGTTGGTCGACCCCTACAGCAAAGCCCTTGTGATGCAAGTCGAAGACAACGGGCCGGGCATTCCGGTGGCCGAGCGCGACATGGTGTTTCAGCCTTTTTATCGCGCTTTGGGCACCAACGTCGATGGCTCTGGTTTGGGCCTGCCCATCGTCAAAGAAATTGCACAGCAGCACGGCGCCACGGTCACCGTGGATGCGGCCTTCCCGGGCCAGACGCCGCCGGGCACTTGTTTCACCTTGCGCTTTAAGCCGCCAGGTTGAGCTGCAAGCGCTCCCGCTCGATCACGCGAGCCACAGCAGGCACTGCCGCCACTTTTTGCACAAAGGCCCACATCTCGGGGTGCACCTCTGGCTTGATGCCCGCGATGGTGCCCCAACGGGTGAGGGTCAGGGCATAGGCGTCCAAGGGCCCGAAATGGGCGCCGCTCAGCCAAGCTTGCCCTTTCGCGGCAGCTGCTTTCACCAACGATTGCAGTTCACCCAACATGCCTTGAAAGAGTTGGACGTTGTAGGGCTTGAGGGCCGCTTGCACATCGGGCTGGTCCGAAAACTTTTGCGGCATGAAGATGTGCGTGAAGGTCGGGTGCACGGTGTTGTTCATCCAAGCCAGTGTGGAGATGGCCTGGGCCCGGGCCAGCGCCTCAGTGGGCAAGAAACCCGCTTGCGGGAACAACTGGTCCAGATGCAAAACGATGGCCACGATTTGCGTGACCGCTTGGCCGCTGTTCACCAACACGGGCACTTGACCCCGCGGGTTGATGGCTTTGTAGTCGGCACTGTTTTGCTCACCTTTGTGCAGTTTCACCATGCAGGGCTCAAACTCGGCGCCGCTCATTTCAAGCAGCACATGGGGCACAAACGAACAAGCGCCAGGGGCAAAATAAAGTTTCAGGCTCATGGACATGACTCCGGTGGTGTGGGGTTGCAGGGTCAAGGTTTGCGGGGCAGGGGTGCAGGGGCCGCAGCGGGTGAAGACGCTTCAGAGGCAGCCGGCGCTGCGGCGGCAGAGGCCTCGGCGGCGGCCCGCTCGGCGGCCATGCGCTGCTCGGCCACAGCGGGGCTTTCTATTTTCAGGGCATCGGGCCGGATTTGTTGCGACAGGCGTTCGGGTTCGCGTGCCGTGTTGGGCCCATAACCCCATGAGGCAAAAGCGTCCCACTGCCACGCCAGCGTGAGCGCATTCAGCACCAACAAAAGAGCCAAGATCCATCGCATCATTGAATTCGATCCTCTAATTGATCTGCTGTGGGAAAAGGCCGCACGCTGACTTCAGCGCTGTTGATCGCTTGCAGTCCCGCCTCGGTTTGCAGTTGAAACTCGCCATTTTCGCCAACCTTCGCGGCCCAACCCTCCCGGCCATCGCTGGTGTGCACGCGTCGGCCCTTGAGCACATCGCGCTCGGAAAATCGCTTTTGCAGCGGCGCAAAGCCTTGCCGCTCAAACGCCAACAGCGTCTGAACCAAGGGCAAAGCCACTGCGGCCAAGCAAGAGGTCGCGCTCAGTTCGGGGCGCAATTCGGTCAACGCTGCCGGCGGCGTGTTCAGTCCTTCAGCAGGCCGAGGCCGGATGTTCAGGCCGACCCCCACCACCACTTGGCTGTGCTCGCCCATGCTGGCGGCTTCGATCAATATGCCCCCCAGCTTGCGGTCTTCCCACCACAAATCATTGGGCCATTTCAGGCCAATTTGTGGGTGCAGGCTCTCGGCCAGGCTGAGCCCCACGGCCAGCGACAGGCCCGACCAGTTGCGGGGTGACAGCGGCAGGCTGAGTGAAAAGGTCAAGGAGTCCCCGGCCTGGCTTTGCCAGACACGCCCCATACGGCCTCGCCCGGCGGTTTGGCGCTCGGCCACCAGCAGGGTGGGTTCGGTTTGCCCTGCGCGCACGCGGCGCATGAGCTCGCTGTTGCTCGAGTCAATCTCGGGCAAGACCTCCACCGTGAAGTGGGGCAACAGCGGGAATATTTGCTCCCAAACGGCTTCAGAAGGCCAAGCGGTGGGGGCGTTCATGCAGCGCCAGGCGAATCAGCGGTTGCGGGCCTTCGAGCCCTTGGACGATTGGCTTATGGCTTCCGCTGAGGATTTGTCGCCGCCCTTTTGCTTGTCCTTGGCCTTGGCCTTAGCTTTGGTCTTTGAATCGGCCTTGGCTTTGTCTTTCTTCTTGGCCTTCACCTTCGCATCGGCTTTTTTCTCGGCCTTGGCCTGAGTCTCTGCCTTGGCTTTGGGTTTGGCATTGGCTTTGGTTTTGGCTTTTTTCTGGCCGGGGATTTTGGGCGTGTCTTCGCGATCTTTCGGCGACAACAAGGTGCCACGGCAGTTGGCGCTGCCGCACCAGCAGGGGTATTCGGCCTTCAGCTTCTTGGTGTAGGGCTCGTCGATGATCAAGCCGTAGTCGTAGCTCAACTCTTCGCCCGCTTTGATGTTGCGCAGGGCCTTGATGAAAATGCGGTCGTTCACTTCATCGGCTTCGCAGTTGGGGTTGCAGCTGTGGTTGATCCAGCGTGACGAGTTGCCGCCGTGCAATGCGTCAATGACCCGGTCTTCGTTCACATGAAAGTAAAAAGTGTGGTTCGGGTCGTTCGGGTCGTGTGGGTGGCGGTCTTGGGCTTCGTCCCAAGTGATCACTTCGCCAACGTACTCGATCAAGGTCTCGCCTTCGGCCAAGTCTTGCAACGCAAAAACGCCCTTGCCGTGCACGCCCGAGCGTCTGACTTGAATGCGTTTGCCGGAGGCGATGGGGGTGGCGGCGTTGGGAGAAAAAACGGAGGTCTTGGCCACAGCGTAAAAAATTTGTTATGGTGAATTCATGTGGGCGTGCGCGCGAGCGTGCCCGGGCGCGTGCGCACACGCGAGACAACGGATTGTAATGACATGAAGACATTGGTAATTGCAGAGAAGCCTTCAGTGGCTCAAGACATCGTCAAAGCGTTGACGCCGACCTCCGGCAAATTCGACAAGCACGATGACCATTTTGAGAACGACAAATATGTCGTGACCAGCGCCGTGGGGCACTTGGTCGAGATCCAAGCCCCCGAGGCCTACGACGTGAAGCGTGGCAAGTGGAGCTTTGCCAACTTGCCAGTCATTCCGCCGCACTTTGAGCTGAAACCTGTCGACAAAACCAAGAGCCGCCTGAGTGCGGTGGTGAAACAGGCCAAGCGCAAAGATGTCAGCGCCTTGATCAACGCCTGCGACGCGGGCCGCGAGGGCGAGTTGATTTTTCGCTTGATCGAACAATACGCAGGTGGCAGCAAGGGCCTGGACAAACCTGTGCAGCGTCTGTGGTTGCAGTCGATGACGCCGCAAGCCATTCGCGACGGCTTTGAGCACTTGCGCAGCAACCAGCAGATGCAAGGCTTGGCCGATGCGGCACGCAGCCGCTCGGAGGCCGATTGGCTGGTGGGCATCAATGGCACCCGTGCCATGACGGCCTTTAACTCGCGCGATGGCGGCTTTTTCTTGACTACTGTCGGGCGGGTGCAAACGCCCACATTGGCAGTGGTGGTGGAGCGCGAAGAACAAATCCGCAAGTTTGTCAGCCGCGATTATTGGGAGATCCATGCCGAGTTCGCAGCCGCTGCCGGCACTTATCCCGGCAAATGGTTTGACCCCGCTTGGAAGAAAGAAGAAGACGGCGAAAAGAAGGCCGACCGCAAGTGGTCTGCCGCCGAGGCCCAAGCCATTGTGGAGGCCGTGCGTGGCAAAACCGCCAGCGTGACCGAAGAAGCCACGCCCACCACGCAAGCCAGCCCGGGCTTGTTTGACCTGACCAGTTTGCAGCGCGAGGCCAACAGCAAGTTTGGTTTTTCGGCCAAGACCACCTTGGCCTTGGCGCAAAGTCTTTACGAGCGTCACAAGGCCCTGACCTATCCGCGAACCGATTCGCGCCACCTGCCCGAAGACTATGTGCCGGTGGCCAAGCAGACGTTTGAAATGTTGGCCGACAGCGGCATGAAGCATTTGGCGCCCCATGCCCTGACGGCGTTGAATAACAACTACGTGCGCAAAATCCCGCGCGTCTTCGATAACAAAAAAGTCTCAGACCACTTTGCCATCATCCCTACACTGCAAGCCCCCAGCGGCTTGTCCGAGGCCGAGCAAAAACTCTACGACTTGGTGGTGCGCCGTTTCATGGCCGTGTTCTTCCCCAGCGCCGAGTACCAGGTGACCACCCGCATCAGCGTGGCGGCGGGCCACAGCTTCAAAACTGTGGGCAAGGTCTTGGTGAAACCCGGTTGGCTGGCCATTTACGGCAAAGAAGCGGCAGAAGAAGTGGCCGATGCCAAAGACGGTGACAAGGGACAAAACCTGGTGCCTGTGCAAGCGGGTGAAAAGGTCGGCGTGGAATCCGTCGAGGCCAAAGGTCTGAAAACGCGCCCGCCCGCACGCTATTCAGAAGCCACCTTGTTGGGCGCCATGGAAGGCGCAGGCAAGATGGTGGACGACGACGAATTGCGCGAAGCCATGCAAGAAAAAGGGCTGGGCACACCCGCCACACGCGCCGCCATCATCGAAGGCTTGATCAACGAGAAATACATGCTGCGCGAAGGCCGCGAGATGATCCCGACCGCCAAGGCCTTTCAGTTGATGACGCTGTTGCGCGGCTTGCAAGTGGAAGAACTCTCTAAGCCCGAACTGACGGGCGAGTGGGAGTACAAGCTGGCCCAAATGGAGCAAGGCAAATTGAGCCGTGCCACGTTCATGGCCGAAATTGCCGCCATGACCGAGCACATCGTCAAGAAGGCCAAAGAGTACGACCGCGACACAGTGCCGGGCGACTACGCCACCTTGGTGGCGCCTTGCCCCAACTGTGGTGGCGTGGTCAAAGAAAATTACCGCCGCTACGCTTGCACGGGCGCGCAGGGCGCTTCAGAAGGCTGTGGCTTTTCGTTTGGCAAATCGCCTGCCGGCCGCACCTTTGAGCCCGCTGAAGTCGAGCAATTCATGCGCGACAAAAAGATTGGTCCCTTGGACGGTTTTCGCTCCAAAGCCGGCTGGCCCTTCGTCGCTGAAATGGCGTTGAAGTACAACGAAGAAGAGAAAAACTGGAAGCTCGAATTCGACTTTGGCGACGACAAGAAAAACGACGACAGCGGCGAGATTGTTGAGCTGAGCGACGAGGCACTTGGCGCCTGCCCCAAGTGCGGCAGCCCGGTGCACGAGCATGGCAGCAACTACGTTTGCAGCAAAGCCGTGCCCACCCATGCCCAGGCCACCCCCAGCTGCGATTTCAAGACCGGCAAGATCATCTTGCAGCAATCGGTGGAGCGTGAACAAATGGTCAAACTGCTGACCGCTGGCAAGACCGATTTGCTCGACAAATTCATCAGCAACCGCACACGCCGCAGCTTCAAGGCCATGCTGGCATGGAACCCCGAAGAAGGCAAAGTGACTTTTGAGTTTGAGCAGCGCGAGGGGGGCAAAAAGTACCCTCCGCGCAAAACCGCCGCCAAGAAAACCCCATTTGGCAAAGTGGCTGCCAAGAAAACAGCTGCGGCCAAAACCCCTGCCGCCAAAAAAGCCGCCAAAGTGGCTGCGCCCAAAGCCCCGCGCAAGGCGGCTGTGGGCACCTTGAAGCCCAGTGCCGCATTGGCCGCCGTGATTGGCGACGGCACGTACGCGCGCACCGAAGTGGTGAAAAAAATCTGGGACTACATCAAGGCCAACAACTTGCAAGACCCGGCGGACAAACGCGCCATCAAAGCCGATGCCAAGTTGCAGGCCGTGTTTGGCAAAGACCAAGCCACCATGTTTGAGTTGGCCGGGATCATTGGGAAACACCTGTCTTCTTGAGGGCGCACCTGCATCTGTAGCTGCATTTATATAAGCCGCTGATTCTTGTCGCTTTGGTGAACTTTTATTCTGTTTTGTGCATTAGCATGTTGCAACCTTGTTGGCCATTGCTTGAAAAAACGAAAGCGCATGGTGGCCGCTGGCTTGAGACTTCGTGGGTCATTTTGGTGGTGGATTAACTCTAGGAGACATGAAATGAAAAAGACAATGTGGATGGCGCTGCCCTTGATGCTGGTGGCCAATCAGGCCGCACAGGCCCAATCGGGTGAGTTCAATATGATTTGCTCGGCCCAAGCGGCTTGGTGCAACATCTTGGCCGTGACGTTCGAGAAAAGTCAGGGCGTCAAAGTCAACATGACCTTGAAAGGCTCTGGCGAGGCGATTGCCCAGATCACGGCCGAACGTGCGAACCCCAAAACCGACTTGTGGTTCGGTGGCACCGGTGACCCGCATCTGCAGGCCGCTGAGCAGGGCTTGTCTCAAGAATACAAATCTCCCACATTGCCCAAGTTGCATGACTGGGCACAAAAACAAGCCGAGCAGTCAGGATTCAGAACGGTGGGCATCTACTCTGGCCCCTTGGGGTTTGGCTACAACACCGAGCTCATCGCCAAGAAAAAGCTGCCGATTCCCAAAACTTGGGGCGATCTGCTCAAGCCCGAATACAAAGGTGAAATCCAATCGGCCAACCCGGCTTCCAGCGGCACGGCTTACACCATGATCGCGACCCTGGTACAGCTGATGGGTGAAGACAAAGCGTTTGACTATTTGAAGAAACTGCACGGCAACATTGCCACTTACACCCGCTCGGGCACCGGCCCCATCAAGGCGGTGGCGCGGGGTGAGGCGACGGTTTCGATCAGCTTTGTGCATGACGGCCCTGGAGAAAAAGCCCAAGGTTTCCCGCTGGAGACCATCACCCCTTCCGATGGCACGGGTGCTGAAATTGGCTCGATGTCCATCATCAAGGGCGCACGCAACATGGACGCGGCCAAAAAGTTTTATGAATGGGCACTCACCCCTTCTGCGCAGGCTTTGGGCGCTGCCACTTTGCAGTTCCAACTGCCTTCGCACAAAGAAACCAAAGTCGATCCGCGCGTGCCCGATTTCCGCAAGATCAAGATGATCAACTACGACTACGCGAAATACGGCCAAACCGCCGAGCGTCGCCGACTGATTCAGCGTTGGGAAAAAGAAGTCAACAGCCTGCCACGCTGAGTTGAGCCCGCAAGGGCTCGTCGGTTTTCAACACCATGACTTCTTTATTTAGGCGCTTGCTCCATCCGCTGATGGGCTGGGTGCTGCTGGGCCTGTTGGCCTATGCGGTACTGCCTTGGTATTTTCTGCAATCGCAATCCTTGTTGGATGCACTTTGGCGCGGTTGGGGCAGTGAAGGCGCGGGCAGCGGCCTTGTCCAAGCCCTCAGCCATGGCCGTCCGTGGTTGTGGCTGGGGCTGGCGGGCCTTGTGGTGTCCGGGGCGGCTTTGTTGTTGCCGCCCGGACGCACACAAGGGGCTTGGCTCTTTGCGGGGGCTTTGCTGGGCCTGCTGGGCTTGTTGGTCAGTGGCTTTGCAATTGGCGCGACGGGTTGGGTTTTCTCCACATTAGAGGGGTGGTGGGGGCCGCTAGAAAAGGGCCAATTCGGCATGGGCTGGGGCGGTGGCGTGGTGCTACTGAGCTTGGTGGTCTTGCTGGGTGTGGGTGTCGCCCGATTGGGGTATTTCCGCTCCGATGTTTTTGTCTCGTCAGCTGTCATGGTGTGTGTGGCCTTGCTGGCGCTGTTTGTGGTGTACCCCGTGGCCCGGTCTATGGTGTCGGCGCTGTACGACGACATGGGGCTGTTTTCTCCTCCAGCCCTGGTGGAGCGCTTGGCCACAGAACGCATTTGGGGGTTGGGGTGTGTGCTCGGCGAGAGCCGTTGTGGTGTGGCCTGGAACACCTTGTATCTGGCCCTGCTGACGGCCGCTGGCACCACCCTCATGGGCACCTTGATGGCACTCTGGGCCGAACGCGGTGGCACGCGATTGGCACGGCCTTTGAATGTGTTGGCCATGTTGCCCATCATCATTCCCCCGTTTGTCGTGGGCTTGGGTCTGATCTTGTTGTTTGGCCGCGCGGGTTTGTACAACCAGTTCATGGAGTGGGCCTTTGGCATACCGCCGACGCGTTGGTTTTATGGCGTGTTTGGCGTCTGGCTGGCGCAGATGTTTGCCTTCACGCCGATCGCATTCATGATCATGCGGGGCGTGGTGCAAGGCGTCAGTCCTGCACTGGAAGAGGCCGCTCAAACCTTGCGTGCAAGCCGTTGGCGCACCTTCACCACGGTGACCTTGCCACTGCTCAAGCCGGGCTTGGCCAATGCATTTTTGGTGGGCTTTATTGAAAGCATGGCCGACTTTGGCAACCCGATCATCTTGGGGGGCTCGTATGCAGTGCTTTCCACTGAAATTTTCTTCGCCATCGTGGGGGCCTCGCTCGACCCGGGCATGGCTGCGGCGCTGGCATTTATCTTGAGTGTGTTTGCGCTGTCGGTCTTTTTTGTGCAACGGGGCTTGCTGGGCCGCAGCAGCTTCACCACCGTCACAGGCAAAGGCGATGCGGGCGTGGCGATGCCCTTGCCCACCGGGGTGCGCCGTTTGTGCATGGGCGTGGCGGGTCCTTGGTTGGTGTTCACGCTGGTGGTGTACTTGTTTGCCTTTATCGGCGGCTTTGTCAAAGTTTGGGGCCGTGACTACACCCTGACACTCAACCATTTCCGTGTGGCATTTGACTTGCAGTGGACCGAGCATGGTTTGTTGTGGGCCGGAACCGCTTGGAACTCGCTGTTCACGACAGCCACACTGGCCGCCATGGCCGCACCGGTGTGTACGGCTTTGGGCTTGTTGATGGCCTGGCTGTTGGCACGCACTGAATTTCGTGGAAAAGCCACCTTTGAATTTGCCGCTCTGTTGACATTTGCCATCCCCGGCACGGTGCTGGGGGTGAGCTACATCTTGGCTTTCAATGTCCCGCCCGTTGAACTCACGGGTACGGGGCTCATCATTGTTTTGTGTTTTGTCTTTCGTAATTTGCCGGTGGGCGTGCGCGCCGGCACGGCCGCTTTCAAACAACTCGACCGCTCACTCGACGAAGCCTCGCAGATGCTGGGGGCGAGCACCTTGACCACTTTGCGCCGCGTGGTCTTGCCTTTGTTAAAGCCCGCCTTGGTAGCCGCCCTCACCTACAGTTTTGTGCGGTCGATGACCACGGTGTCTGCGGTGATTTTTCTGGTCTCGGCCAAGTATGAGCTGTCCACCACCTACATCATCGGCCGTGTGGGCAATGGCGACTATGGCGTTGCGCTGGCCTATTGCACCGTGTTGATCGTGTTCATGTCGGGCATCACTTGGCTGCTGCAAAAAGCCGTGGGTGAGCGACAACTTGGGCGTCGAGCCCCTGCCCCCCATTGAGGAGAAGTTTTGGTGTCCACGTTGCAACCCGGTATTGAGTTCAGGCAAGTCACCAAGCGCTACAGCCCGGGAGGGCCGCTGGTGGTCAAAGGCATTGACTTTGTGGTGCCGAAAGGCACGCTGACCACCATCCTCGGCCCGAGCGGCTGCGGCAAGACCACCACGCTGCGCATGATCGCTGGGCTGGAAAGCCCGAGCGGCGGGCAGATCTTGATCGATGGCAAAGACGTGACCCAACTCGGCCCCAACGAGCGTCAGGTCAGCATGGTTTTTCAAAGTTATGCGCTGTTTCCGCACATGACCGTGTTGCAAAACGTGAGTTATGGCTTGGAGGTGTCGGGTGTGCCACGCGCCCAAATTCCCGAGCGCGCCCGCGCCGCGCTGGCCACGGTGGGTTTGCAGGGCATGGACGAGCGCTACCCAAGTGAGTTGTCTGGCGGCCAGCAGCAGCGGGTGGCGGTGGCACGGGCTTTGGTGATTGAGCCAGCGGTGCTGTTGTTTGACGAACCGTTGTCCAACTTGGACGCCCGTTTGCGCCGCAGCATGCGCGAAGAAATCCGCAGCCTGCAACAACGTTTGGGCTTGACGGTGGCCTATGTCACGCATGACCAAAGCGAAGCCTTGGCGGTGAGTGACCAGATCATCGTGATGGAGTCGGGCTTGATTGCCCAAGCCGGTACGCCGCAAGGCTTGTACGAACATCCCAGCAGCGCTTTTGTTGCGGGCTTCATGGGCGAGGCCATGTTGTTCGATGGCGAGTGTGTTGCCGATGGCAGTGTCAAAGTCGGGCCACTCAGCTTCTTCCCGCGCAACAAAGTGGCGGTCGGGCCGGTGAAGGCCGCGATTCGGCCCGAGGCCTGGCGAATCGCCGCCCGCACCCAGGAGCCTTTGGGGGGGCCCTTGGTCAAGCAAGCGTATTTGGGATCATTTCAAGAATTGACCATCGAGACCGCTTTAGGCCCAGTGTTTGTCGTGACGCCGCAAGTGGAGCGGCAATGGGTCTTGGGCGAAGAACTTGGACTGACTTTGGGGGAGCATGGCGTGACGGTGGTGGCAGCATGAAACGAGAAACAGTGGTGTTTGATTTGGGTGGCGTGGTGTTCAATTGGGAACCCCTGAAACTCATGCGCGAGGTTTTTCCAACACGCATTCAAGATGACGTGGGCGCAGCCCGCATGCTCTCAGAGGTTTTTCAAAATCACCAACCGCACGGCGACTGGGCGCAATGGGACCGCGGGCTGATCAAGCCCGATGCGCTGGCCCAACGCATTGCGCAAAGACTGTCCATGGAGACGCACGAAATCAAGGCCCTCATCGATGCCTTGGCGCCACACATGCGCATCAAGCAAGAAACCATCGATTTGATTTTGGAGTTGAAGGCAGCCAATCACCGCTTGGTGTATTTGTCCAACATGCCTGAAGAATTGGCTCAATGGATTGAATGCGACCACCCCTTTTCCGATTGGTTTGAGGACGGCGTGTTCTCCGCTCGGGTGAGCTTGGTCAAGCCCGACGACGTGATCTATCACTGCGCGGAAGAAAAGCTGTCCATGGCCGGCCATGCGCCGGTGTTTGTGGACGACATGCAGCCCAACATCGATACCGCACACCGCCAAGGTTGGCGCCCTATTCGCTTCCAAACCGCGCAGCAAGTCCGGGCGCAGCTGTGCGATCTGGGCTTGTTGAGCTGATCAAGGCTCAAGCCGTTTCAGCGGGGCCGGCAAGGCGTCGAGCAGAGGCTTCAGCTGGGCCCAGTCGCTGGGTGGCGTGTGGCGGGCATCGACCGTGACCGGCCCATCGCCTTCTGCCTTCACCAATGGCCATTGTGCTTGTGGCGTGTGCAAAGGGCCGAAGACGCGTTGAATCAGGCCCTGCACCACGGCGGCGGTCGCCAGCGTGCGCAATTCGGGTTTGTAGATTTTGCCGACATTCGTCACCGGCATGCGTTCCAGCAGCGTGATGGATTTCGGCTTGGCGGGGGCTTCGTCGACGCGCTCGGCCGTGAAGGCCAACAAGTCTTCGGCGCTGACTTGCAAGCCCGGTTTGAGTGTGGCAAAGGCCACGGGCAGTTCGCCGGCATAGGCATCGGGCGCGCCCACGGCCGCGCAAAGTGCCACGGCCGGGTGCGCGCCCAGCGCGTCTTCGATCACCTTGGGGTCGATGTTGTGACCGCCGCGAATGATCAGGTCTTTGGCGCGGCCCGACAGGTGCAAGCGGCCTTCGTCGTCGACAAAGCCCACATCGCCCGTGATCAGCCAGCCGTCGGGCGTGAAACTGCGTTTGGTGGCTTCTGCGTCCAGATAACCCGAAAACAGGTTGGGGCCTTGGTACAGCACCATGCCTTTTTCAAGCGCGGGCAATTCGTGCTGGCTGGCTTGATCATCAGAAGTCAACGCCACGATGCGCACCCGTGCATAGGGCAGCGGCCAGCCCACACAGCCGGCCGGCGCGCGCAGGCCCGGTGGCGCGACGGTGCTGAGGCCCGCGGTTTCGGTCATACCCAAGCTTTCATGAATCTGCAAGCCGAAGGTCTGTTCAAAACGCAAGGCCAATTCAGGTGGCAGCGGCGCAGCGCCGGTGCGCACCGCACGCAAGCGAGAGATATCGGCGCCTTGCAGGGGCACGCCTGCCAAAGCCGAGAGCACCGTGGGCACGCCCGACATCAGGGTGCAACCGTGGTGCTCTACCAAGCGCCAATAGTTTTGCAAAACCTCTCGTTCACGAAACAGCGCGGCAGTGGGAATGACCACATGCATGCCGATCGCCAATGAGCACAAGGCCCCGGGCAACACCCCGGCCACATGAAACAAGGGGTAACCATTGATCGTCACATCGCTCGGCTGAAAGCCTTGCATGGTGGCATTGGCCCAAGCGGTGAACACCTGCGCGCGGTGGCTGTGCCGCGCCAACTTGGGTGAGCCGGTGGTGCCTCCGGTGTGAAAGTACGCCGCGATGTCATCGGCATGGAAGACCCGCTCACTCAGCAAGCGATCGGCTCTTTGTTGATGACGCAAGGCATGAAAATCATGCACGCCTTCTGGCCATGAAGAGGGCAACGGGTCCAATGGCCGTCCATCGGGGTGCACCAGCAAAACCGTTTGGAGGTGTGGCAACTGGGCCTGCAAGCGCAACGCCTTGTCACGCATGTGGCTGTCATCGTCTAGGCCATGGGCAATCAGCACTTTGGCCTGGCTGGCTTGCAACAAAGCGTGCAGTTTTTCTTCGCTGAGCAAGGGGTTCAGCGGTTGCACAATGCCTGCAGCTTCGCCGCCCCACAAGGCCAAGTGGTAGGCCAGTCCCCCCGGCAGCAAGATCGCCACCACGTCTTGAGCGCCCACCTGCAGGCTGTGCAGCAGATTGGCCGTTTGGTGAATGCCTTGTAACAAGGCGCGGTAGGTCCAGCGGGTGGCAGGGCCGCCCGGCTTGGCGGTGTGTAAAAAGGTGAGCGCCGGCCGATCGGCATGCACCTGCGCGCTGGCCGCGATCAATGCGTAGGTGCTGTCCCAGGGCAGGGCCTGGGACAAAGGCTGAGATTCAATCCGCCGAGTGTCGGCCAGAGATTGAACGGGCGATGAAACAGTCAAGTGCATGCGCGATGTTAGCCATGCGCTTCGCCGCACTTTGTCACCCAGGCGGCAAGGCCGAGTGCGTGGCCAATGGACCCCATTGACGGCTTTGCCTAAGGTCTGCAGCGGCGGTAACTGTCGGCCAAGGCTTGGAAGCCGAGCTTGCGGGTGCGCTTGTCTTCGGCAATCACCCCTTTTCTGTTGAAGCCGCCATTGAAGACCGTGTGTCTGCGCTTGGCATCGTGCGCGCGCTCGATGCAGAGGCGCCCCTGGAGATTTTGTTGCCTTTTCAGTGGATGGATACCTGAAGAAGTTCCCCATTCATCAAGCCAAAGACATCAGGCTGGCGTTGCCACCAGCCGCAGCGGTGTTGGTGCTGATGCTTCGCTCTGTCACCAAGCGCTCCAGCGGAATATCGAGAGTCCCTGGCGGCATGGCCGTGAGCGTGACGATCGCACCCGGCAAATACGCCAGCCGCCGTTGCCAATGCAAGGTGGTGTGCACATCGGCGTGCAGCAATGCGGCACCCCAATCGCCATCGTGAGACAGGTCATGCAACGTCACCTGGGATTGGACCTGAGCTGGCAATGTCGCATGCAAAGCCGTGGCCGAAAGCGGCCACACCGCGTTGCCGCCCACGCTCAACACCGCAGCCAGTTGAACCAAGCGATCGTCATCAGAGTGCGCCTGGTCACCGGTCAGGCACAACACGTTCTTTCGAGGCTGCAATGCGTAAACATTGCGCTCGCCGGTAGGGCCTTGCAAGTCGACAGACAGGCCAGACGGACTGGCCGCAGCAAACGCCTCACACGCATCGGCCAATGACGTTCGATCATGCAAAACTGCCCAGCGTTGAAATATCTGCAAGGAGGCTTGGGGTGGCGGCAACGTGGCCGCACCACAAGTTTGCACGTGGCGCAATGCCGATGAGGCGGGGCATTTTGCCAACAAGCGCAGCAAATACAGCGGGCCCCCTGCTTTGGGGCCGGTGCCCGAAAGGCCTTCGCCGCCAAAGGGTTGCACCCCCACCACCGCACCCACCATATTGCGGTTCACATACACATTACCGGCAGGTGTATCGCTGATCACCTGTGCAATGGTTTCTTCGATGCGCGAGTGCACGCCCAGGGTGAGGGCGTAGCCGCTGTCGCGGATGCTGTGCAGCAGTTGGGGCAAGTCGTTGCGCTTGTAGCGCAAGAGGTGCAGTACCGGGCCGAAAACCTCACGCTCCAGTTGGCCCATGTGGTCGATCTCAATCAACGTGGGCAGCACATAAGTGCCGCTGACCGGCGGTGTTGTTGAAAGATTCTGCGGCCGAGCGATGCGGTGAACAGGGCAGCCGCGCTGCTGCAAGCGGGTCACATGGGATTCGATGGTCACGCGCGCCCGTTCATCGATCACCGGGCCCATGTCCACGGCCAGCTGGGCCGGGATGCCCATGTTGATTTCGGCCATCGCCCCTTTCAACATGCCGATCAGTCGATCGGCGATGTCCTCTTGCACACACAGCACGCGAAGGGCAGAGCAACGCTGACCTGCGGCCTCAAAAGCGGAGGCCACCGAATCGGAGACCACTTGCTCCAAAAGGGCCGAAGAGTCCACCACCATGCAGTTTTGCCCGCCTGTCTCGGCAATGAGCGGCACTGACTGACCATGGGCATTCACGCGCTCTGCCAACGCCGCTTGAAGCACCTTGGCAGTTTCTGTTGAGCCGGTGAACATGACCGCCTGCACGCGTGCATCGCGCACCATTGCCATGCCGATTTCGCGGCCAGGACCGGGCAGCAGTTGCACCGCAGCGCGGGGCACACCAGCCTGCCAAAGGGCTTGGACGGCCAATGCTGCAATGCCCGGGGTTTGCTCTGCAGGTTTGGCCAGAACCGTGTTGCCAGCAGCGAGTGCGGCCGACACTTGGCCGATGAAAATGGCCAATGGAAAATTCCAAGGGCTGATGCACAGCACAGTGCCCAAGGGGGGGTGGCCGTGCGGTTCGAAGCCGTGGGCAATTTGTGCGGCGTAGTAGCGCAAAAAGTCCACCGCCTCGCGCAACTCAGCCACCGCATGGCCCCATGTTTTTCCAGCTTCTCGCACCAGCAAAGCCATCACGCGGGGGGCATCGGCTTGCAACAAGTCGGCGCTGCGTTGGAGCATGCCAGCACGCACTGCGGGCGGCGTGGCCGCCCAATTTGCAGCCGCACCACAGGCCGCTTGAAGTGCGATCTCGACATCCGCTACCGTGGCGTTTTGCAGCGTGCCCAACACATCGAGATCGTCAGCGGGGTTGCGCATGACCAGCGCGGGAGCCTGCGCATTCCTGCTGGCGTTCGTGCTGGCACTCTCGTTGACATATGGCGTCGCCAGCAACGGGGTGATGTGATACGGAGCAACCTGCGCTTGCAGTGCTTCGACCCATTGGCGCAGTGTTGGTTCATCGGCCAAATCCAGGCCGCTGGAGTTGCGCCGGGAGGTGCCATAAAGATCCCCAGGATGGGGAATTTGTGGATGGGGTTGACCTTCCAGCCCCGCGTTTTGTTGGGCCTCTTCGGCCATTTTTTTCACCGGGTCTTGTACCAAGTCGTCTAAAGAGACTTGAGGGTCGGCCATGCGGTTCACAAACGAACTGTTGGCACCGTTTTCCAACAAGCGGCGGACCAAGTACGCCAGTAAAGTTTCGTGGGTGCCCACCGGCGCGTAGATCCGGCAAGGTCGTTGCATGGGGCCCACCACCTGTCGGTACAAGGGTTCACCCATGCCGTGCAGGCACTGAAACTCGTATTGCCCTGGCCTGAAATCGCCACAAATGTGTTGACCCCATTGCACGATGGCGGCCAGAGTGTGGGCGTTGTGGGTGGCAAATTGCGGGTACACCACATCGGTGGCCGCCAGCAATTTTTGGGCGCAGGCCAGGTACGCCACATCGGTGTGGTGCTTGCGGGTGTAGACCGGGTAGTCGCTCTGGCCATCTTGTTGTGCGCGTTTGATTTCGCTGTCCCAATAAGCGCCTTTCACCAGCCGCACCATTAAGCGGTGTCCGCTGCGTCGCGCTAAATCGACGACATGGTCGATCACAAAGGGGCAACGCTTTTGGTAAGCCTGCAGCACAAACCCCAGCCCGTTCCATCCTTGCAAACGGGGTGCCAAGCAGAGTGCCTCCAACAGGTCCAGAGAGAGCTCGAGGCGGTCAGCTTCTTCGGCGTCGATGTTCAAACCGATGTCGTAATGCCTTGCCAAATCGGCCAGTCGCAACACACGGGGCAACAACTCTTGCAGGACACGCGCGTGTTGCATGCGGCTGTAGCGTGGGTGCAGGGCAGATAACTTGATGGAAATGCCAGGTCCATCCACCACGCCTTTGCCCTTGGCGGTTTTACCGATCGCATGAATGGCATTTTCATAGGCTTGCATGTAGCGCTGAGCATCGTGCTCGGTCAGTGCGGCCTCACCCAGCATGTCATACGAATACCGAAAGCCTTGCGCTTCCATGCCACGCGCGCGGTGCAAGGCCTCGTCAATGGTTTCACCGGTCACAAACTGTTCGCCCAGCATTTGCATGGCCAATTGCACGCCTTTGCGAATCAAGGGCTCACCCAGTTTGACCACCAAGCGCTTGAGCGAAGCCCGCATGGTGTGTTCGCTGTGCGTGCTTACCCATTTGCCAGTCAGCAGCAAGCCCCAAGAGGCTGAGTTGACAAACAGCGAAGGGCTCTGGCCCAAGTGCTGCTGCCAATTGCCCTGCCCGATCTTGTCGCGGATCAAGGCGTCGCGTGTCGCCGCATCGGGAATGCGCAACAGGGCTTCGGCCAGGCACATCAAGGCCACGCCTTCGTCGCTGGAAAGTGCATATTCCTGCATCAGGCTTTGCACGCGACCGGCACGCCCTTGGGGCAGTGGGCCTTCACGAAGACCTTGCACCAATTGGCGCGCCAGTGCATCGGTGCGTTGTGCGGCTTCAGGGTCCATGCGGGCCGCGGCCAGCAAAGGGGCCAGCGCTTGGGCTTCGGGCATGCGCGTGGCAGGGGCAATGGCTTCACGCCTTGCGCTGCGCACGGTCATCGGCACCCCGATGTTGAACTGGGCGCCTGCGGGAACAGGCGTTGGGGACAGTTGGGCTGCGGTGGTGGGAGCGTTCACAAGGGTCACCTGAAGGGTTGGTATGAATCGCCATCGTCCAGATTTTTCGCCAAATATTTCACTAAAATTAATTGACTTTAGTGAATAATATTGATTATGAGCCTCGAAACTCCGGACATTGACCGCACCGATCGCCGCATTCTTGACCTCTTGCAACGCGACGGCCGCATCAGCAATCTCAAGTTGGCCGAAGGGGTGGCGCTGTCGCCCACAGCGGTGCTGGCGCGGGTGCAACGGCTCACGCGCGAGGGCTTCATCTTGGGCTACGAGGCTCGGTTGAATCCACTCAAACTGGGCGCGGGAATGATGGTGTTTGTGGAAGTGATGCTCGACCGCACCAGCCCCAATGTGTTTGACCAGTTCAAGGCGGCGGTGCATGTGAGGCCTGAGATCATGGAGTGCCACATGGTGGCCGGCGGCTTTGACTACCTGCTCAAGACCCGCGCTGCCGACATGAATGCCTACCGCGAGTTTGCGGGATCGGTGCTGTGGCAACTGCCCGGTGTGCGCGAAACCCGCACCTATGCGGTGATGGAAGAAGTAAAAAACACGACAGCGTTGGCACTGTGAACATGAACCCCGCGCCCTTGATGCCGTCTGCGTTGATCGTGGTGTTTGATGCGCAATGCTTGTTGTGCAATGGCTGGGTGCGTTTTTTACTTCGGCACGACCGCAGAGGTATTTTTCGTTTTGCGTCAATTCAAGGTCGCACCGGGCAAGCCCTGCTGCATCAGGCGGGTTTGCAGGTGGAGGGTTTGCAAACGATGCTGTTGGTTGACGGGGCCAACAGCTGGCAACACACGGCGGCGATCTTGCGTATCCTGCACCATTTGGGCTGGCCTTGGCGCGCAGCATGGTTGGGTTGGTGGGTGCCTGCGCCGCTGCGCGATGGGCTGTACCGCCTCATCGCTCGGCACCGTTATTCGCTATTTGGGCGCAGCGACACTTGCTGGGTGCCACCGCCGGATGTGGCCGTACGGTTCTTGGATTGAGTTCTGCCTGAGGCCCAACAAAAAGGACCGTTCCTATTGAGAACGGTCCTGCATGGGCGTGTCACCGGCAAGGTTGGCCCGTGCCGGGCTCAGCGCCCGACCACGCGTGCCATCTCCAAGCACTTGTTGGAGTAGCCCCACTCGTTGTCGTACCAGGCCACCACTTTGATGAAGGTGCTGTCCAGCGCGATGCCGGCATCGGCGTCAAACACGCTGGTGCAGACTTCGCCACGGAAGTCGGTGGACACCACTTTGTCGGTGGTGTAGCCCAACACGCCCTTCAGTGCGCCTTCGCTTTGCGCTTTCATTTCGGCGCAAATTTCGGCGTACGTGGCGGGGCTGTTCAGCTCGGCGGTCAGGTCCACCACCGACACATCCGAGGTGGGCACGCGGAAGGCCATGCCCGTCAGCTTGCCCTTGATTTCAGGAATCACCACGCCCACCGCTTTGGCCGCGCCGGTGCTGCTGGGGATGATGTTTTCCAAAATGCCACGGCCACCGCGCCAGTCTTTGTTGCTCGGGCTGTCCACAGTTTTTTGTGTGGCGGTGGCGGCGTGTACGGTGGTCATCAGGCCGCGCTTGATGCCCCATTTGTCGTTCAACACTTTGGTGATGGGCGCCAAGCAGTTGGTGGTGC
>JACCDI012022540.1_pt1 | contig 23954 bp, 22 predicted proteins | sample 7442791 | NCBI WGS metagenome assembly JACCDI01 (sample SAMN15323434, study PRJNA562643) | freshwater metagenome | isolation source: river surface water | place: USA:Blue River Watershed | collected 2017-08-15
AGTGAGCGTCTTTCCGCAGTGGATCCAGCTGATTCTTCAGGCCCTGCCGCTCTGGCACGGAGCAGAGCTGCTTCGGTCCCTAACCCCTGGCATCATCCACTGGGGCTTGCTGGGTCACGTCGCCTACTTCTTGGTGATGATTATTGGCGGAATGTGGTTCACCACGGTCCGCCTGCGCGCGCTATTTATGAGGTAGGGGCAAGTTCCTCTACATATTGTCCGGACATGTCCCTAGACTCAAAGGGTCAAAGTTAGGGGCGTTGTGGCCAAGTTTCTGAGATTGTTGCTGGCTTTTCTAGTTTCTATCGTGCTCGGAGTTTCTTCTCCCATAGCTGCAAATGCTGAGACGCTGAGAGCAACCTACATAGTTATGCCGGCAGAAGGCCTAGCCGAGAGTCTTCGGTCTGAAATAGTCAGCATTGGTGAATATCCAGAAGCCCAGCTAGCACTAATCGACAATCTCTTGATCATTGATTTATTGCCAGAGGACGCGGCAAAGCTAGCTGCGAGTCCAAACGTGGCATTTATCGAGCGCGATACTCCGATTGAGATTACCGATACACAAAACCCAACTCCATCCTGGGGTCTGGACAGAATCGACGGAGTGTTTGACAACAGTTTTAGTTATCCGGCTAACGCTGGCGATGGCGTAAGAGTATATGTATTTGACACGGGAGTTGCTGGAGATCACCCAGATTTAGTTGGCCGAGTTTCGAAAGGTTTTGACGTAATTGGTTCAGACCAGGCGAATACGGACTGTCATTACCACGGTACGCACGTAGCTGGCACAATCGCTGGAACGAGCTATGGTCTAGCCAAAAAAGCTTCCATAATCCCCCTGAGAGTCTTGGGCTGCACCGGTTCCGGCAGCACAACTGGCATTCTTCGCGCAATTAACTGGGTGATGCTGAATCATCCTGCTGGTGCGCCAGGAGTGGCCAATCTGAGTCTAGGTGGAATGCGCAATCAATCTTTCAATACCGCGATAGCTGCATTGGTAGATAAGGGTATTACTACCGTCGTTGCTGCAGGTAACTCCAGAGCCGATGCTTGTAGCTACTCACCAGCATCTACCCCGGAGGCAATTACCGTTGGTGCAACGGATCGATTTGACACTCGCGCTTCATTTTCCAATTTTGGTGACTGCGTTGATTTGTTTGCGCCAGGTGTGGGAATTGCATCTGCTAATGCAAAGAATTACTCTGCGCCTGTCTCTCTCTCCGGCACCTCAATGGCTTCCCCGCATGTGGCAGGTGTTGCGGCGCTAATTTTGGGCTCAAGTCCACATGCAACCACTGCTCAGGTTGAATCCCGCATTTATGAGATGAGTATTTCAGGCATCGTCAATAACGCTCAATCCAGTCGTGGAAATAGGTTGTCAGTCTCTCCGGGAGTTAACCCGGCGCCAATTGCTGTCTTGCCGGGATCTCCAACTGGGCTCTCGGTCAAGCAGGTTGGCCAAGGATTTGTAGAGTTTTCATGGAGTGAAGTTCCTGGCGCCTCTGCTTATCAAGTCGAGTTTCGTAAAGAATCACAAAATTCGTTTACTTCATCCCGCACCGAAAGCAACACTTTTAGGGTTTCTGGTTTGTCTGGCGGCGAGCAGGCTTATCTTCGCGTCAGTTCGGTCACTGACTCAGGACTCACAAAATTCACAGCAGTTGTGAGCGGCAGGTCGCTTGTACAAGCACCGTCAGCGGTTACTGCACTGAGCATCAACGCAACCGCAAAAAATGCAGCGGTCATTTCCTGGAACCAACCAACATCGCTCGGTGGTGCTTTATCCATTCAATACCGGGTCGAAATGAAGACCTCTGGTGACTGGCAGTCCATTCAAACAGGCCCACAGCGTCAACTTTCAATTTCCGACCTTCGTGTTCCGCATGTCTTTCGCGTGATCGCTTTCAATGAGGCGGGGCCAGCCAGTCCTTCAGCCGAGGTAACTTTTGATCCGCAGCTGGTTTATTTGGTTTCTGGTCTTTCTGCCAATCTAACTGGCAAGTCAGTGAATCTCAGCTGGACCTCGGACGCTCCCGCGCAGACAAGGTTTGAGGTTTCCCTTATTCGCAACGCCGGATCAGTGGTTGAAAGAACTATCACCATCACTGGAACTCAGGCTCAATTCGACGCACTTGTTCGACTCACCGACTATCGAGTAACAGTTACACCAGTGGGTCAGATTCGCGGTATTACCTCGTCAGTAGCATTCTCCACCAGCGCATTTGCACCGGAGTCACCTAGAGCACTCTCGGCCGTTAAGCAAACCAGCGGATACCTATTGAGATTTGCTGCTCCATCAGACAATGGCGGTTCCACCATAACGGGCTATCGCCTGGAGCAGTTAGTTGCTAGCACTTGGACCTCTGTTCAGACCGGTACTTCGCTTGAGTATGCGGTAGCCGATCCAGCGCGGGGGCAAAGCCAGGACTACAGATTGATAGCCATTAACGCCATTGGCGAATCATTACCTAGCTCGTCAATTCGAGTTACCACACCAGCTCAAGTTGCTAGCGCACCCGAGCTTCTGCAGGGCGAACTATTGGCAGACGGACGAGTTCGCCTGAGTTGGCAGGCACCTTCCGATGATGGAGGTGCGCCAGTTACTAATTATCGAATTGAAATCCTGCGGGGTGCAACTTGGTCTACTTGGAATACTGTTGCGGGCCTAACTACTCTGACTGATGTTGTGCCAAAGGGTACTTCTGTTAGCTATCGTGTAATGGCAAACAATCGTGCAGGCGCTTCGGGAGCCTCCAACATTGTCAGTTTTGAGAGGGCAAAGTCTGTTCCAGCAGACGTAACCTCGCTCTCATCAATTATCAAGGATGGATTTATAACCTTTAGTTGGAGAGCCATCTCAGATAATGGTGGAGTTCCGCTGTTGGGGTACCGCTTACAAGTCAAGGAAGGCACCCAGTGGCTTGACGCCTCAGAGATAACTACTTCGCTCACTGCGCAAGTTGTTGTGGGCAAGCCTGGCGAAATTAAGATTTATCGTATCGTAGCCGTCAATGAATTGGGAAATTCGACTGGGGGACAAGAGCGCGCTGTTCAAATACCGTTTATTGCAGCGAGTGCTCCAAAAGACTTCACTGCGGCTTTGGAGTCAAACCGAATTCGCTTTGACTGGCTGGCACCGGATACAAATGGCGGAAGTTTGGTTACGGCTTACATTGTGAGTGCGTCAGGCGACGGTACTTCGTATCGATCAGTCTTGACGGTTAGATCTAACCAATTTTCAGCTGTCCTTAGCCAATTGCCGAGAGGACAAAAGGTTTACTATCGAATTCAGGCACTGACAAGCGGCTTCGGAGCTGGACTACCTTCACAGCCAATTGAAGTTAGCGTGCCCGCGATATCTCCCGACGATCCACAAAACCTGACAGCGAGATCAGTCAGCAACGAAGGAATCGTACTGACCTGGCTCCAGCCAACCAATGACGGCGGCAGTCCCGTGACGGGATACAGGGTTGAAGTAAATAGTGGATCTGTTTGGCAGATTTTAGGCTCGACTGACAAACTCACTTTCACTGCTCCTATGGGCAAGGCCGGCGAGCTTCTCCGTCACCGAGTGATTGCGGTCAATGCTGTTGGTGCTTCTTCGGGATCAAGAATTGTGCAGACTCAAATGGGTATTGCTCCGGCGACACCGGTCAGGACAGTCTCTGCTTCGCTCGCAGCGGGCCGGCTGCTGTTGCAGTGGCAAGCTCCTGAAATTATGGGTGGCAGGTTGTCCTATTACGAGGTACACCAACTAACCGCTAATGGATTTGTGCGAGTAGCAACAACAAGTGCATCAAGTGCTTCCTTAGTATCGCCTGCGCCAGGAGCAAGCAGCACCTATCGCATAGCGGCCGTCACTAATGCTGGTTTGGGTGCTTGGAGCGAGCTGTTTACCTACCAGGCGCCAAAGGTAGTCCCATCAGCGCCCGCATCGCTAGTTATGAGGTCAAGTGGCCTGGTGAATACTGCCACCTGGAATACGTCAGGCTTAAGCGCTGGCGGAGGAACACTTGACAAGGCAATTTTGTATGTTGATCGCGCTGGAGTTTGGGAGCGAATTACAGAGGCTCCAGTTAGCAATGGCACCTTGACGTTTGCGAATTCAGAATTTGGACAAACTCTTCGCTATGCCCTGGCCTTCACAAACGAAGTTGGTCAATCTGCTCTCTCGAGAGTCACACTCCTTCGTCACAGCTTTGCCGTGACTTCTCAGGTTCGTGACTTGGTTGGTCAAGTAGAAGGAACTGCACTGAGATTGAGCTGGAAGTCTCCCGACTTCATTGGCGGGTCAGCGCCCTATGGCATTGAAGTGCAGGGAAGCAGTGATGGTATTAGCTGGCGAAGACTGACTTCGGTTCGTTACACCGAGTCGACATTGGTTAGTTTGCCAGCCAAGGGTGCCACGCAGCACTACCGAGTCCTAACTTTGAATCAAGCAGGCAGCTCTCAACCTTCCGAGTCGTTAAAATTTGACAACCCAAGAACAGCTCCTGGTGCAAACTTCTTTGTCTCAGCAAGTCGTTCAGGTGGCTCGGTTGCCTTCCGAGTTACGGCACCCACTGATTTCGGAGGATATTCAGAAGTGAGCGTGCGAATTGAATTGGTTGGGACACTTGCTTTCGAGTCAAGCGATGAAATTACTCTTACTAGGCCAGGTGTAAGTACGGTTATCCTTCGACCCCTACCGGCAAGCCGCGGAAACTACGCTTACCGCGTTGTGTTAGCCAACCCAAGTGGTGAAGTGGATCAAACTGTCACCTTTAGGTACTGATTACCAAAAGACAGCCAGGATCACGTTGGTAAGCGTCAGGCCACCAACTGCGCCAAAGACTGGCGCCTTGACTGACTCTTTCTTTCGGTTAGCCATTACAAGGATCAGGATTATCAAAACGACAACTGTCTTGACACCAATCTTTATGTGATTGACTTCGAAATCAGCTCCCATTGCTACGCGATACTCAGCGAGACCAACCAACAGTAGTCCTGTGGCGAAAGCAGTCCAGGCACCGTGAACCATAGCCGGGACAATCTTGGCCGCTCCCGCACTCATGGCGCGCATTTGCGTTAGAAAACCACCTAAGAGTGAAGCTAGTCCGATGAAGTGCAGAACAAGTAGTGAATTGCGAGTTAGTTCGATGAGTTCCATTTTTCCTCCAGGCTTTCTAGCCTAAAGGACAGAGCTTTATTAGCTCAGGCGTGCCATGGTCAAAGCAGCTTGCACTGCCTCGGCACCCTTGTCTTCCCTGGAAGATGGAAGGCCTGCTCGGTTGAGAGCTTCCTTTTCAGAGTTCACGGTGAGAAGGCCAAAGCCAATTGGAGTTTTTCTGCTTATCTGCACTTGAGTTAGGCCTTGCGTTGCAGCGTCGCAGACATAGTCAAAGTGAGGAGTCTCTCCCTTGATGACAACGCCCAGGGCAATAACAACTTGAGCACCCTTATCAATTGCCTTCTCCGCTGCTAGAGGAAGTTCGAATGCTCCAGGCACTCGCCAGACCGTTACATCAGTTGCACCGGATCGAACCAATTCTTTTCTCGCGCCAGCAATCAGGCCGTCCATGATTGTGGTGTGCCAAGAAGAGGCTATGACAAATACCTTTAGTCCCTCGCCGCTCACCTCGAGCTGCGGGGCTCCGTTTCCACTCATTACTTCAGATTAGCGGGAATCATGTGGCCCATGCGAGCGCGCTTTGCCTCGAGGTAGCCCTTGTTCTGCTCTGCCAAACCAACAATTAGCGGAACCGTCTCGGTTACAGGGATTCCGGCGTCTTCTAAGTATCGACGCTTAGCTGGGTTATTAGTAAGAAGTCTTACGCTCTCAATTCCAAGGTCCTGCAAGATTGCAACTGCAGCACCGTATTCGCGTGCTTCGCTCGGTAGGCCAAGCGCCAGGTTGGCATCGACTGTGTCGAGACCTTTTTCCTGCAGGGAGTAAGCCTTAAGTTTGTTGAGAAGTCCAATTCCACGACCTTCCTGGCCGCGCAAGTAAATGACAACTCCACCATTTGGATCAGCAGCAATTGCGTCCATGGCAGCCTCTAGCTGAGGGCCGCACTCGCACTTGAGTGATCCAAACGCTTCGCCGGTGATGCACTCAGAGTGCATTCTGACAAGTGCGTTCTTTGGTCCTGGGTTGCCAGCGATAATTGCCACGTGATCGGCGGTGGTTTGCACGTCGTAGTAGCCACGAACTTTGAAATCACCGTGGGTGGTTGGCAAGTTAGCCTCTGCCTCAAATCGAATTCGATTTTGGCTGTATTTCCGCTCAGGGGAGCGCTTCTCCAGGTGGTCCCGAAGGTGGGAAATGGTACTCATAGGTAGGTTAAACCTCTGAGCTAGGGCAAATAATTCCCCCGATTTCATCATTGTTCCGTCGTCATTGACCAGCTCTGCCATGAGCCCAACAGGCTCTAAATCCGCTAGTTCTAGCAGATCTGCGGCGGCTTCGGTGTGTCCTGGGCGCTCTAGGACCCCACCCAATTTGGCCCGAAGAGGCAGGATATGGCCCGGGCGGATAAGTGAGGCAGGGGTTGCGGCAGGGTCAGCCAAAACCCGAGCGGTGTTGGCTCTTTCGGCCGCTGAGATGCCGGTAGAGGATCGGTTGGCTGCATCGACACTGACTGTGTAAGCAGTGTGGTGAGGATCTTGGTTATTTACCCACATCAGAGGCAGGTCAAGCTGGTTCGCTCTGTCTTGGGTCATTGGTGCACAAAGAAAACCTGAGGTGTAGCGAACCATCCAGGCGACCCACTCCTCGGTCGCGAACTGGGCAGCGATGATTGCATCGCCCTCGTTCTCTCTATCCTCGTCATCGGTGATGATGACTGGCTTTCCCTCTCGCAGCGCCTGAAGAACCTCTTCAATGCTGCTGTATTGAATACTCACTTACTCTCCATTAGCTTCTCAACGTGTTTGGCCAGAACATCTGCCTCGACGTTTACCTTGTCGCCTGGGTTTTTATAACCAAGGGTGGTCACTTTCAAAGTCTCTGGGATTAGCGAAACTGCAATCACGTCATTATCTATGTCATTGACAGTAAGTGAAATGCCATCGAGTGTGATGGATCCTTTGTGAACCACGTACTTCATCAGTTCTTTTGGAAGACGAATCTTCACCCAGTCCCAGTTTTCGCTCTTCTCGCGGGATACAACTTCGCCAACTCCATCGACGTGCCCCTGCACTATGTGACCGCCGAATCTGGTGGCAGCATTCATAGCGCGCTCTAAGTTGATCGGGTCGCCAACTTTTACGCCATCTAGGCTTGAGCGACGGATGGTCTCAAGCATCACGTCAGCGGTGAAGCCTTTGTCATCAATCTCAATTGCGGTTAGGCAGGTGCCTGAACAGGAGATGGAATCTCCGCGCTTTAGGTCAGACAAAACCTCGTGACAACTGATGGTCAACCGAATGGCATCCGGCTGCTTCTCAATTGCTGCGACCTTGCCCAGCTCTTCAATGATTCCGGTGAACATTTATCTCCTTGCCCTTATGAATACATCTGAACCGAGCATCTTTTGCTCGGTGATCCTTAGATTTAGTGCCTCGCTCATGCTGGAAATCCCAAGCTCTGTAATAGCGACTCTTGGCCCTCCTAAGAGCATGGGTGCGAGGTAAATCACAAACTCATCGACCAGATTGTTTCGAATGAACTCAGCGGCAATCTTGGATCCACCTTCAACCAACAGGTGCTTCACTTCTCGCCTGGTTAGCTCTTCTAAAACAACCTGTGGGTTGCGAGCTCGAATTTGAATGGTCTGAGCTTTGTCGTTGAATACTCGCTTGCTTTTGTCAATTTCTCGCTCGCCCATGATCACGCGAAGAGGCTGGTGCTCGAAGTAGTTACCTGCTGCATCTCTTGCCGTTAGCTCGGGATCGTCAGCAATCACTGTTCCTGTGCCAACCAGAATTGCATCGACGTCTCTTCTAAGTTTGTGAGTGTCTTGCCTGGACTCTTCACCAGAGATCCATTTACTAGTTCCATCGGCAGCAGCGATTCTTCCATCGAGCGAGCTCGCCCACTTCAGCGTGATGAATGGTCTTCCAAGCTGCTTGGCCGTCAACCAAATTCTTGCCTGCTCTTTTGCTTTCTCGCGCAGAACACCTTCGATTACCTCAACGCCATTTTCACGAAGCCGCTGAGCGCCACCGCTCGACTCGTTTCCTGGGTCTTTGAGTGGGAAAACGACTCTGGAGATTCCCGCATCAATTAGAGCCTGCGCACACGGACCAGTCTTTCCAAAGTGATTGCAGGGCTCGAGTGTGACTACTGCGGTATAGCCAGGAGCAAATGGGTAGGGGATTGATCGCTTCAGATCTTCTATTGCCATCACTTCGGCATGCGCAGTTCCAGAACCCTTGTGATAACCCTCGGCAACAATTCGACCGGTCGGGTCCAAAATCACAGCACCAACCTGCGGGTTGACTCCCCAGGCGGGTCCAAGCAGGGCAAGCTCGAGCGAGCGCTGCATGGCGCTTTCGAGGTGTCCGAGTTGCATCTTGCCCTTTCGTTGCACAGACCGGGGCAAGCAGAAATAGGGGTCGCGCGTGCGACCCTAAGGTTCTTCTCCCATCCGGACTTTAACCGTCGGTTTCGGAATTTCACCGAATCAACCGCCTGAAGCTGCGCAGCTGGGGGCTGCGTTTCCAGTCGGGTCGCGGACTATGACCGCCGGTTCAGATTTTCACTGACCCCGAAGAACTGTGCACTTGTAACAATACCCCGAAGGGCTAATAAATTCCGCCCTAGTGTTTTGGCGGGATAAAGCCCACTCTTTCGTGGACCTTTTGCAGGGTCTTTTCGGCAAGCTCGTTGGCTGTAGCTGCCCCCTTGGCCAAGAGTCGATCTAGTTCACCCTTGTCAGAGAGCAGCTCTTGAGCCCGAGTGCGGATTGGGGCAAGAGCTGCAACCACTACCTCTGCGAGCTCTCCTTTGAGATCGCCGTAGCCCTTGCCACTGAATTTAGCTTCCAGGTCCTTGGTGCTTTCCTGGGTGATTGCGGAGTAGATGCCAAGCAGATTTGAAACGCCTGGTTTTTTATCGCGGTCAAATCTAATTTCACCATCGGTGTCAGTGACAGCACTCTTGATTTTCTTGGTGATGGTTGCATCATCGTCCAAGATGTTGATCAAGCCCTTTGGGTCTTCGGCTGATTTTGACATCTTGGCGGTTGGCTGCTGAAGGTCAAAAATCTTGGCGGTTTCTTTCAAGATATGGGCTTCTGGAATCACAAAGGTTTCGCCGAAGCGCGAGTTGAATCTCATCGCTAAGTCTCTGGTTAGCTCAAGGTGCTGGCGCTGATCCTCACCAACCGGAACACTCTTTGGCTGATAAAGCAAAATGTCTGCAGCTTGCAAGATGGGGTAGGTGAAAAGACCAACCGAGCTGCTATCTGCACCACCCTTTTGGCTTTTGTCTTTGAACTGTGTCATGCGGGATGCTTCGCCAAAACCGGTAATGCAGTTGAGCACCCAGGCAAGTTGCGCGTGAGCGGGGACGTGGGACTGAACAAACAAGGCGGACTTATTTGGATCGATTCCAGCTGCTAGATACTGTGCGGCTGTGCGGCGGGAGGTCTCAGCAAGTTCTTTCGGATCTTGCGGGACTGTGATGGCGTGAAGATCAACGATGACGTAGTAGCACTCGTAGTCATCCTGCATTGCTACCCACTGCTTCAGAGCGCCCAAGTAATTTCCCAGGTGCAAGCTGGCAGCAGATGGCTGCATGCCACTTAGCAGATTTGGCTTGGCCATCACTTCACCTCAAGACTGTAATCAACCAGGACGGGGGAGTGATCTGTCCACCTGGCGTCGTAGCTCTTTGCTCTATCGACTCGATAATTCTGCCCGAGAGCTGCCAGCTTTGGTGTAGCAAGCTGATAATCAATTCGCCAGCCCGCATCGTTATCGAAAGCTTTGCCTCGAAACGACCACCAGGTGTAGGGACCAGGCTTGCCCGGGTGGGCCTTTCTGCCCATGTCTACCCAGCCCTGCTTGGCAAAGTCATCGAAATAGGCACGTTCCTCAGGTAAGAAGCCAGCGCTTTTGAGGTTGCCCTTCCAGTTTTTGATATCCAGCTCGGTGTGGCCAACGTTTAAATCTCCAACTACCAGAGCGAGTTCATTCTTCTTTATTAGCTGACCCATCCGCTGCTTCATGGCAGCCAGAAACTTGTATTTCTCAACCTGTTTTGGGGTGTCGGCTTCACCGGAGTGGACGTAGCAGGAAACTACGGTTAGCAGTCCTGACTTGGTTTCGATATCTACTTCTACCCATCTACCCGCTGAATCAAATTCATCCGGTCCGATATCAGTTCTGAATTTCTTGATTGGGAATCGACTAAGCACGGCAACTCCAGCTCTGCCTTTGGCAGATGCTTCGTGCTCAGCGATGAACCAGCCATCGCCCAGCGGCCCATCTTTAGCCGCTAGCTTGGCGAGTTCTCCGGTCGGTGCCCTGACCTCCTGCAAACAAAGAATGTCTGGCTTTGCTTTTTTCAGCCAATCAGCCATTCCATTGCGGGCAGCAGCACGAATGCCATTGACATTTACAGTTGCGATCTTGAGCACGTAATAAACCTAGCTATAGCAATGCGTATAGCTCGTTGCCACGGACTTCAACCGTGATTTTGCCAAGTGGCGATCTGGCAGGTCCCTGCTCAGGCTCACCGGAATCAGTATTGAATCTTGCTCCATGGCAACCGCAGGCAATCTGGCCATCTTGCACGCCGCTCACGATGCAGCCGCTGTGAGTGCAGGTGGCAGAGAATGCTCGAAACTGATCCTGCTTTGGATGAGTAACCAAGATGGTGAGAGACTCATCCACCATCACCTTCTTGCCGGTGCCGACCGGAATCTCATCGACTGTTCCGAGCAGAATCTCTCCGCTTATCTCAGCGGGAGCCTGGTCAATAGTTGCTGAGGGCGGTGATGTTTGAGCCACCGGTGGTTCTGCTGCGCAGGCTGCTAGAGCAATGGAAGAGGTGGCCGCTAGTGAGCCTGCTAAAACGGTGCGGCGAGGAATAGTCATAGAGAGCTAAACCGAAGAAAGAGCTACGCTCTTCCCTTCAGAATCGCCTGCTTCACTTCGGCGATTGCCTTGGTCACCTCAATGCCACGAGGGCAGGCCTCGGTGCAGTTGAAGGTGGTGCGGCAGCGCCAGACACCTTCTTTATCGTTCAAGATATCCAGTCTTACCTCAGCACCCTCGTCACGAGAGTCAAAGATGAAGCGGTGAGCGTTCACGATAGCGGCTGGACCAAAGTACTGACCGTCTGTCCAGAACACTGGGCAGGAGGTGGTGCAGGCTGCACACAAGATGCACTTAGTGGTGTCGTCGTAGCGAGCTCGGTCCTCTGGCGACTGCAGGCGCTCACGCTTTGGCTTGTCGCTTGCAATCAAGAATGGATTGATGTCGCGGTATGCCTGGTAGAACGGATTCATGTCCACAATCAGATCTTTTTCAACCGGTAGACCCTTGATTGGTTCGATGTAGATCGGCTGCGAAAGATCAAGGTCCTTGATTAGCGTCTTGCAGGCAAGACGGTTTCTACCGTTGATGCGCATTGCATCTGAACCACAAACACCGTGCGCGCAAGAGCGGCGGAAGGTAAGCGAGCCATCGATTTCCCACTTCACCTTGTGCAGGGCATCCAAAACGCGATCAGTTCCGTACATCTCGATGTCGTAGTCAACCCACTTTGGCTCGCTATCAACTTCTGGATCGAAGCGACGAATCATCAAAGTGACCTTGAGGCTTGCTACCTCGGCGATTGCCTTGTTTGCCATTAGTACTTACGCTCCATCGGCTGGTAGTTAGTAATAACAACTGGCTTCCAATCAATCTTGATTGGGGTGCCAGTTTTGCGATCAGTCTTGTCTTGCAGGTAGGCCATCGAGTGAACCATGAACTTCTTGTCATTGCGCTCTGGGTAGTCCTCGCGCAGGTGAGCTCCGCGACTCTCGCGGCGCTCGCGGCAGGCAACCACTGTCACCTCAGCTAGGTCAAGCAAGAAGCCAAGCTCAACTGCTTCCAATAGATCTGTGTTGAAGCGCTTGCCCTGGTCTTGAATGGAAATGTTTTCGTAGCGCTTTCTAAGTTCTGCGATTTTCTCTAGTGCTTCATTCAAGGTTTCTTCGGTGCGGAAAACCTGGGCGTTTTTATCCATAGTTTCCTGCAGCTCTTTTCTTAGCTGAGCTACCTTTTCTTTGCCATTGGCAGCGCGAACCTTGTTCAGCATCTCAATTACATCTTTGGCAGCATCCTCTGGCATTGGAACTTGCTTGGCTTTGGTTGCGTATTCAACTGCGTAGCGGCCAGCTCGCTTACCAAACACGTTGATGTCCAGTAGCGAATTGGTGCCAAGTCGATTAGCACCGTGAACAGAAACACAGGCGCACTCGCCAGCAGCGTAGAGCCCTGGCACGACTGTGTCGTTGTCGGAGAGAACCTCAGCCTTGATGTTGGTTGGAATTCCGCCCATAGCGTAGTGAGCGGTTGGGAAAACTGGTACCGGTTCTGTGTATGGCTCAACACCTAGATAGGTTCTTGCAAACTCGGTGATGTCAGGAAGCTTGGCATCGATGACTGCAGGCTCGAGGTGAGTTAGATCGAGTAGAACGTAGTCCTTGTTGGGTCCCGCTCCGCGTCCTTCTCTAACTTCGTTGGCCATTGCTCGGGCAACCATGTCGCGCGGAGCTAGGTCTTTGATGGTTGGTGCGTAGCGCTCCATGAAACGCTCGCCCGATGCGTTCCTTAGAATTCCACCCTCGCCACGAGCCGCCTCACTGAGCAAGATGCCAAGGCCAGCTAGACCGGTTGGGTGGAACTGGTAGAACTCCATGTCTTCCAGTGGAATGCCGCGGCGATACGCGATTGCCACGCCATCGCCGGTGAGAGTGTGAGCGTTCGAGGTGGTTTTGTAGATCTTTCCGAAACCGCCGGTTGCAAAGACAATTGACTTTCCAGCAAACACGTGGATGTCACCGGTTGCTAGCTCGTATGCAACAACTCCCGCTGGCTTGCCGTCGTTCATTACGAGATCAAGCACGTAGTACTCGTTGAAGAATTCAATTCCGAGTTTCACGCAGGTTTGGTAGAGAGTCTGCAGAATCATGTGACCGGTGCGGTCAGCTGCGTAGCAGCTTCTTCTCACCGGTGCTTTTCCGTGATCGCGAGTGTGACCACCAAATCTTCTCTGGTCGATCTTTCCGTCTGGGGTTCGGTTGAAAGGAAGACCCATGTTCTCAAGATCGATAACTGCATCCACTGACTCTTTGGCAAGAATTTCTGCAGCGTCCTGGTCAACCAGGTAGTCGCCACCTTTTACCGTGTCAAAGGTGTGCCACTCCCAGCTGTCTTCTTCAACGTTGGCTAGTGCTGCTGCCATGCCACCCTGAGCAGCACCGGTGTGGCTGCGGGTTGGGAAAAGCTTTGAGATGACGGCGACATTTGCCTTTGGTCCCGCTTCGATTGCAGCGCGCATACCGGCACCACCGGCTCCCACAATCACGACATCGTGCGAGTGGTAAATCACGTTTTCAGAAGTAGTCAATTGTCTCTTTCTTAGTTGACCGGGCAGAACGATGGAAGAAGTTCTGCAGCAGCTCCTGCAGGACATGGATCAAAAGTGAAAATTACAAGCGTTCCAAGCAAAATCAGAAGACCACAGACAGCCCACAAAATTGTGACCAGTGCCTTTCTTACTTTCTCTCGCTCGGCGTAGTCATTGACGATGGTGCGCATTCCGTTGGTGCCGTGAATCATTGCAAGCCACAGCATTGCAAGATCCCAAACCTGCCAGAACGGATCTGCCCACTTGCCAGCAACAAATGCAAAGTCAATTGCCTTGATGCCCTCGCCAACAACCAGATTAGAAATTAGGTGAGTGAAAACTAAAACAACCAGCAGCGGTCCAGAGACGCGCATAAACAACCAGCCATACTTTTCCCAGTTGGCTTGTTTTTTGGTTCTAGGTGAATTTGGAGTTTCGATAACAACGGCCATGATTACTCTCCAAATACTCTCGATAGATGAAGTGGCGTGAAGGCGGCAACAAGAACAACTGTGATTAGCATCACTGCCCAGAACATCAGTGCCTGGAACTTAGTTCCCTTCGACCAAAAGTCCACCGCAATCACTCTGAGACCGTTTAGTCCGTGGAACAAAATTGCTCCGACCAGACCAAGCTCTGCAACACCAATAATTGGAGTCTTATAAGACTCGATGACTACGTTGTAGGCCTCTGGGCTTACTCGCACTAGGGCTGTATCAAGAATGTGTACCAGCAGGAAGAAAAAGATCCCGACACCGGTGACTCGGTGAAGGACCCAGGACCACATGCCAACCTTCCCTCTATATAGGGTTCCGGCGGGGGTTGCTGCCAATTCGGCCTCCATTGGGTGGGAAAGACCTCACTAGTGTAACCGAGCACAAGGTAGCCTTTTGTTTATAGAAGGTAGCCCCTAGGGTTAATTATCAATGTCTTCAAATCCTGAGAATTTTTATGCGGTGATTCCAGCCGGCGGCATAGGCTCCCGGCTCTGGCCACTATCCCGCGCTGCCGCACCCAAGTTTTTACATGACCTGACTGGTAGCGGACAAACTCTGCTGCAGGACACCTGGGACCGCCTATTGCCGGTGGCAGGGGAAAGAATCATGGTGGTAACAGGCGACATCCACTCTGATGCCGTACTAGAACAGCTTCCGGATCTATCCAAGGACAACTTAGTTTTGGAGCCATCGCCAAGGGACTCCTCGGCTGCCATCGCACTCGCCGCCGCAATCTTGAACCAGCGTCAGCCAGGGGTAATCATCGGCTCCTTTGCCGCTGACCACGTTGTTTTGGATCAGAAGAAATTTGAAGAGGCGCTCTCTGAGGCAATTGAGGTTGCGGCTACTGGCAAGATCGTGACCATCGGCATCAAGCCCACCGAGCCATCGGTTGCCTTTGGCTACATCCGAAAAGGGCAGCGGCTCGGCAGCTCGGCTTGCGAGGTATTGGAGTTTGTCGAGAAGCCGGATATTCAAACCGCTCGTAAATACGTAGAGAGCGAAGAGTACTTCTGGAACGCCGGAATGTTTATCGCCAAGGCTGAAATTATTTTGGAAATTCTGTCTCAGACGCAGCCTGCTTTGTATAAAGGTGTAATTGAGATCGCACAGAGTTGGGATACACCTCAGCGCAAGAGTGTGATGGATCGAATCTGGCCTACTCTCACAAAGATTGCAATTGATTATTCGGTTGCGGAACCCGCAGCTAAAGCTGGTCGGGTTGCTGTGGTGCCGGCCAAGTTTGAATGGCACGATGTCGGTGACTTTGCTGCAATCTCTGAACTTCAAGCTCAAGGTCAACGTGGGCAACTTTCTGTTTTGGGATCGGCTCGCGTGCTAACAGATTCGTCCAGTGGAATCATCGTCAGCGATACAGGCCGGCTGGTGGCCTTGATTGGCCTGGAAGACGTAATTGTTGTGGACACAGCCGATGCCCTGTTAGTCACCTCTAAGCAACATGCTCAAAAGGTTAAGAGCTTGGTTGAGTCTCTTCGGCAGTCAGGCCACTCCGAACTTTTGTGATTATCTCGGATTGGTAAAGCTGAGAGTCCGCGCGAGTCGCGCCTTGTTCAGCGGGTAGAGTTGAGGCAATCCGGCATCAAAAGTGCCATTTCATCTATTCAGGAGGAAACCTTGAAGCTAAAGAATGCATCAGCAGCATTCGCTCTGTTGGGTGTATCAGCCCTAGTTCTGTCAGGTTGCGCAAGCGCACCAGCAGAAGAGGAAACCGCTGCACCAACAATCGACTACCTAGCCTGCGCAGTATCTGACGAAGGAAGCTGGAACGACAAGTCGTTCAACGAGTCTGTATACGACGGACTTCTACAGGCACAGAGCCAGCTCGGTGTCCAGATCGCTGACGCTGAGTCAAACTCTGCTGAAGACTTTGCACCAAACCTACAGGCCATGGTTGACCAGGGCTGTGACATCACTTTCGCAGTTGGATTCAACCTTGTAGCTGACGTAAACGCAGCTGCTGCTGCTAACCCAGACGTTCAGTTCGTAACAATTGACGGCTGGTCAGAAGGCAATGCAAACCTAAAGCCAGTTGTTTACAACATGGCTGAGTCAAGCTACCTAGCTGGTTACCTAGCTGCTGCTTACTCAACAACCAAGGTTGTTGGTACCTACGGTGGTCTACAGATCCCAGCTGTTACCGACTTCATGGACGGCTTCTACTACGGAGCTCAGGCTTGGGCAGCTGAGTCAGGCACCCCAGTGAAGGTTGTTGGTTGGGATGCAGTTGCACAGACCGGTCAGTTCATCGGTGACTTCGTTCCAAACTCTGGAACTTCAAAGTCCATCGCAGCTGCACTGGTTAACGAAGGTGCTGACGTGATCTTCCCAGTTGGTGGAGACCAGTTCGGTGCTGTTTCTGAGGCGATCAAGGAAGCTGGCGTTGCCGGTGTAATGATCGGTGTTGACAAGGACATCGCTCTAACTAGCCCAGAGTACGCAGACATGGTTCTGACCTCTGCTGAGAAGAGAATGACCAACGCTGTTTACGACATCATTGCTGACCTATCAGCTGGTGGAACTTTCAACGGTGACGCATACGTCGGAACCTTGGCTAACGGTGGAACTGGCCTAAGCCCACTTTATGACTTCGAGTCAAAGGTGGATGCAGCTGTCCTAACCCGCCTAGCTGAGATTGAGGCAGGCATCATCGCAGGCGAGATTAACCCAAAGGCCTAATCTAGCCAAATAGCAGTAAGGGGGAGGGCCGCGGATTTCTCCGCGGCCCTTCTTTTTGCGAAGATAGAGTTATCGCACGAAGGAGTGCCAGTTGAAACTTGAACTGCGCGGTATCACCAAGCGCTTTGGAACACTGGTAGCAAATGATTCGATCAATCTGGTTGTAGAGCCAGGACAGATTCACGCGCTGCTGGGTGAAAACGGTGCCGGTAAATCCACACTGATGAATGTTCTCTACGGTCTTTACCAAGCCGATGCCGGTGAGGTATTGCTCGATGGCGTGAAGCAATCATTTGCAGGTCCTGGTGACGCGATGGCAGCTGGCATTGGAATGGTCCACCAGCACTTCATGCTGATTCCTGTATTCACGGTTGCAGAAAATGTTGCCCTTGGTCACGAACCAACCGGTGCGCTGGGCAAACTTGACACAGACGCTGCCCGCAAGCGCGTAATTGAGATTTCAGAAAAATTTGGTTTCAACGTAGATCCCGATGCGCTGGTTGAAGATCTGCCGGTTGGCGTGCAGCAGCGAGTTGAAATCATTAAGGCTCTCTCGCGCGATGCCAAGGTTTTGGTTTTGGATGAGCCAACCGCGGTGCTGACACCGCAGGAAACTGACGAGCTGATGGTCATCATGAAACAGCTTGCCAAGAGCGGGACATCAATTGTTTTCATCACCCACAAACTTCGTGAGGTGAAAGAGGTCGCCGACATCATCACAGTCATTCGCTTGGGCAAGGTGGTCGGAGACGCGAAGCCAGATGCCTCGACCTCGGAGCTGGCGTCGATGATGGTTGGCCGTGAAGTTGAACTCACGGTAGATAAAAAGCCACATGCACCCGGCGATGTTGTCTTGAAGGTAGAGGACATCGCGGTTTTGGATGACAGAGCGCAGCGCGCTGTTGACGGTATTTCCTTTGAGGTTCGCGCTGGCGAAGTTCTAGCTTTTGCTGGCGTGCAGGGAAATGGCCAGACTGAGCTAGCCGAGGCGTTAGTTGGTCTTCGCTCCACCTTGAGTGGCTTTGGAAAGATCTACATCAAGGGCGAGGATGTAACTGACGCCAGCGTTCGAAGACGTCTTGAGATGGGAATGGCTTACATCCCAGAAGATCGCAAGACCGATGGATTGGTATCGGAATTCTCAATTGCGGAGAACCTGATGATCAACGCCTCCTACCGCTCTCGCTTCACAACTGGCCCAACCATCAACTTCGCCGCCAGAAGAAACATAGCCAACCAGCTTGTGAAGGAGTTCGATGTCCGTACACCTTCGGCTGATACGCCAGCTGGCAAGCTTTCGGGCGGAAACCAGCAGAAGGTGGTTGTTGCCAGAGAGCTTTCTCGCAATGTTGATTTGCTGATTGCCTCTCAGCCCACCAGAGGTGTGGATGTTGGCTCGATCGAATTTATTCACGAGCGCATCATTGCTGAGCGCGATGCCGGCAAGGCAGTTGTTTTGATTTCAACGGAACTTGACGAAGTCTTGTCGCTGGCTGATCGAATCGCGGTTATGTATCGAGGAAAGATTGTTGGCATCGTTGATCCTTCAACCACTCGTGAGCAATTAGGAAAGATGATGGCGGGAGTAAGCGCATGAGCGAAGAAAATCGTTGGTCCCAAGCCACCAAGGAGATTCTCTCCGGTAGCTTCACCCGAACTGTCCTTTCGATAATTCTTGGCTTTTTAGTCGGAGCCGCTTTCATGATTGCCTCCAACAAGGAATTCATCGAATCACTCGGTTACATTTTGTCTAGACCGGGCGACGCATTTGGTGCAGCAGTGGCTGTGGTAAACGAGGGTTATGGAGCACTTTTCCGCGGTGCAATTTACAACGCAGATGCAGACACTTTTGAAAAAGCAATTCGTCCGCTCACTGAGACGCTTCGTCTAGGAGCTCCGTTGATCCTTGCCGGACTTGGACTTGGCATTACTTTCCGAGTCGGAATGTTCAACATCGGTGGTACTGGTCAGCTGATTACCGGAATGATTTTTGCAACCTTTGTTGCAACGCGACTGGAGCTACCTTTCCTAATCCACGTAGTGGTGGCCATCATCGCTGCGGTGATTGGTTCCACCCTGCTCGGTGCGCTAGTTGGTTTCTTGAAAGCTCGAACAGGTGCGCATGAGGTTATTTTGACCATCATGTTCAACTACATAATGCTGTATTTCTTTACCTTCCTACTCCGCGATCCACTGCTGCTAGGTGAGGAGAGGGCCACTGGTAATCCAAAAGCTGACCCTGCCGTCGAGACAGCACTTCTACCAAGGCTGCTCGGAGACGAGTACGCGCTGCACTATGGAATTTTGATTGCGCTGATTGCAGTCGTTGTCTTCTGGTGGTTGATGGAACGCTCCACGATCGGATTCAGACTCAGAATGGTTGGCTACAACCCGGATGCCGCTCGCACCGCTGGAATTAGCGTTGAGAGAACCTATGTCTTAGCCATGGGTCTATCAGCAGCCTTTGTTGGACTTGCAGCAGCCAACCAAGCGCTCGGTGTTCCGATTGGCGTTACTCCTTCGGCTCACGCAAACATTGGTTTTGATGCAATTACTGTTGCGCTACTTGGCGGCTCGAATGCGCCGGGAATTCTGCTTGCCGGATTGTTATTTGGCGCATTCAAGGCAGGCTCGCCTTCGATGCAGGTGCTGGGAGTTTCACCGGAAGTATTGGGAATCGTGCAAGGCGCAATTGTTTTGTTTATTGCGGCCCCGCCACTAATTAGAGCTATTTTCCGATTGCCACCCCCACAGACCTCCAATGCTTTGGGAGCCATTCGAGATCGATTGCTACGAAGAGGAGGTGCGAAATGACAATCACTCAATTAGCTAAGGAAGAGCGAATTGGCTTTAAGTCGCCGATCGTGATGGGTTCCGTTGGACTTGTCGTACTGCTGTTCTTTGGTCTGCTGGGACGCGAAGGTGAGGTTGCCTTTGAGATCTCTCGCCGCACCGATGCTATTCAGCTACCGGCAATCCCAGTCGACTCCTCGCTACTTGGAATTTTCTCTGGCGTTCTGATGCTCGCAATCACGGCAGTTTCACTGTCATTTTCGCTCAAGAACAAAAAGACTCCGCTTTGGTTGTCTGCAATTTACGGTCTGATTGGAGTCACCTCCCTTCTTGGTTGGTTGGCTGCTGGAAACTCCGTTCCAATTGCGTTCATTGCTGGTACTGCACTAGTCCTTGCGGTTCCAATCATGCTTGGTGCCATGGGTGGAATTATGTGTGAGCGAGTTGGTGTCACCAACATTGCAATTGAGGCTCAGCTTCTAACCGGAGCCTTCATGGCAGCTGTTGTCTCATCAATCACAGATAATTTCTTCCTTGGAATTTTCTCCGCTATGTTCGCCGCAGCCCTTGTCTCGATGGTGCTGGCTGTCTTTGCAATCAAGTACTTAGCGCAGCAGATCATCGTCGGTGTGGTTCTCAACGTCTTGATGATTGGAATTACTAACTTCCTTTACCAGCAGTGGTTGACCGAAGACAGCGAGAATGTCAACTTCCCTGGCACGTTGGACATCATTCGGATTCCATTCCTGAGCGACATTCCGATCATTGGACCTGTGCTATTTGAAAACAGAATCACAGTATTTTTGGCTCTAATCATTGTTCCAACTCTCTACTTTGTCTTGTTCAAAACCAAGCTGGGTCTGCGAGCTCGTGCAGTCGGTGAGCACCCGCTAGCCGCTGACACCGTTGGAATCAACGTTGGCAGAACCCGTTTTTGGTGGGTGACTCTTGGCGGAATGTCTGCTGGGCTAGGTGGTGCTGCACTAACGATTGGAAACGCTGGAGCCTTCGGTCGAGAGATGTCAGGTGGTTTTGGATTTATTGCCCTGGCAGTAGTGATCTTGGGTCGCTGGCACCCAATCTCTGCGGCACTAGCTGCGCTGCTGTTTGGTTTTTCAATCATCCTGCGCGTCTGGGCGAACCAGGTTAGCCCGGGTATTCCGACCGACTTCATCACAATGGTTCCTTACATCGTGACGATCATTGCGGTGGTTGGTTTCGTTGGACAGTCAAGGCCACCGAAAGCCTTGGCAGTTCCCTACACCAAGGGGTAGTTGTGGAAATTGACTGGAAGCAGCTCACTGCGGTAGCAACTGCTGCGATGCAGAAGGCCTACGCTCCGTACTCGAAATTCCCGGTTGGTGCTGCTGCACTAACCGAAGACGGACGAATCATCTCCGGTTGCAACGTAGAGAACGCATCGTATGGGCTGGGGCTTTGCGCCGAATGCTCGCTGGTTAGCGAACTGTTTAGAACCGGTGGCGGAAAGCTAGTCGCATTTGCCTGCGTGGATGGAAAAGGCGAGGCGTTGATGCCTTGCGGAAGATGTCGCCAGCTGCTGTTTGAGCACGCAGCCGATGGGATGCTTCTACAAACCATCAGCGGCATCAAAACTATTGACGAGGTGCTGCCGGATGCGTTTGGACCAAAGGATCTGCAGTGAGCTTTTCTGCCGTAGAACTAATTATCAAGAAAAGGGAAAAGGGTCAGCTCAGCACCGATGAGATTAACTGGCTGATTTCCTCCTACACTTCTGGTTCAGTTGCAGACGAGCAGATGTCTGCGATGGCAATGGCTATCTTGCTCAATGGCATGGACCGGCGAGAAATTCTCGACCTCACAATGGCCATGATTGCCTCCGGTGAGCGACTGGATTTTTCTAATCTGAAAGCCAAGACCGCCGATAAGCACTCAACCGGTGGCGTGGGGGACAAGATCACGCTGCCACTGGCACCGCTCGTAGCTTCCTATGGCATTGCAGTTCCACAGCTCAGCGGCAGGGGCCTTGGTCACACCGGCGGAACCCTCGACAAGCTCGAGGCCATTTCCGGTTGGCGCGCATCTCTCAGAAATGAAGAAATGTATAAGCAGCTGCAAGACATTGGTGCCGTGATTTGTGCAGCTGGCAGTGGTTTGGCGCCAGCCGATCGCAAGCTTTATGCACTGCGCGATGTGACCGGAACAGTGGAGGCCATTCCGCTGATCGCCTCTTCAATCATGAGCAAAAAGATTGCCGAGGGAACCTCTTCGCTCGTGCTAGATGTAAAAGTCGGTAGTGGTGCATTTATGAAAACTCTTGAGCGTGCAACCGAGCTTGCTCAGGTCTTGGTGCAAATAGGAAACGACGCAGGGGTCAAGACTTCTGCCCTGCTGACAGACATGTCCACCCCGCTAGGTAAAAAGATAGGTAATGCCCTAGAGGTGGAGGAGTCCGTGGAGGTTCTTTCTGGCGGCGGACCAGAAGATGTCATTGCTATCACGGTTGAGCTAGCAAGAGAAATGCTTGCTCACAGTGGAGTATCAGACGTTGACCCTGAAGAGAATCTCAAGAATGGAAAAGCCATGGATAAGTGGCGCCAAATGATTTCTGCCCAAGGTGGAGACCCCGCTGCTGCTTTGCCTAAGGCAAAGCATTCCCACACAGTCTTGGCAGAAAAGTCTGGCTACCTCTCAAGACTCGATGCACTTTCAGTCGGAGTTGCCTCTTGGCGTTTAGGTGCTGGAAGAGAGCGTAAAGAAGATGCGGTTCAGTTCGGTGCTGGCATTGAGCTTCATGTTCAGCTAGGTAGCAGGGTAGAAAAGGGCCAGCCCTTGCTTACCTTGTTTACAGACACTCCAGAGAAATTTGAGAGAGCGCAGGAAGCCTTGACTGGCTCCGTGGAGTACTCTGAAGTTCCTCCCGCTGAGAGAAAAATCATTTTGGGGAAAGTCAGTTAGGAATCTCTTGGACATTCAGTCGCTACCAAAAATTTCACTACACGATCATCTTGATGGCGGACTTAGGCCCCAAACGATTGTGGAACTTGCAGACTCGATTGGTCACAAGCTTCCAAGAGATAATGCGATGGAATTGGCTGCCTGGTTTTCCGAGCAGTGCAACTCGGGATCTTTAGTGAAGTATTTAGAAACCTTTGAACACACCGTGGCAGTAATGCAGAACTACGAAGGTTTAGAGCGCATCGCATATGAGAGCGTTCTTGACCTTGCTAAAGAGGGGGTTATCTACGGCGAACTTCGCTGGGCTCCCGAGCAGCACCTGGCAGGCGGACTCAGCCTTGATCAGACAGTAGAGGCGGTTCAGGATGGCCTTGAGCGCGGCATGGAGGAAATTGCCAACCGAGGCGGCTTTATTCGCACCGGACAAATAATCATCGCAATGCGCCACGCAGATCGGAGCCTGGAAGTTGCTGAGCTCGCAGTGCGTCATCGAAACAATGGTGTGGTCGGATTTGACATTGCAGGGGCTGAGAAAGGATTCCTACCTTCTCGCCACAAAGTCGCTTTCGACTACTTGGCATCGGAACTTTTCCCAATCACAGTTCACGCAGGCGAAGCGGATGGAATTGACTCCATCAAGGACGCAATTGTTAACGGTCGAGCCATCAGACTTGGCCACGGCGTTCGTTTGATTGAGGACATCATGTTTTCTCGGACCGAAGGTGACACCGACTTGGTGGTGTTAGGGCCTGTTGCGCAGTGGGTGCATGATAGGGAAATTGCGCTAGAGATGTCCCCATCATCCAATCTTCAGACCGGCGCTTTTGCCATGATGGGTGACACCATGGAAGACCACCCAATTGACATCATGTATGACCTTGGTTTCAAGGTGACAGTAAACACCGACAATCGACTCATGAGCGGAACCTCTCTCACAAAAGAATTAGAGATTCTTTCCGAGACGTTCGGCTACACACTTGCCGACCTCGAGCAATTCCAACTAAATGCAGCAGCGAGTGCCTTCCAGGGCTTGTCAGAACGCGAAGAACTTATGGACATGATCGAGATCGGTTTCGCAAGGGCAAGCGCCGAATAAGTATTTGCCGATTTCCAAAACTATGCTTCACTGAAGTATGAAAATTTATTGTGTTTGTGGCGCCGGCCTAGGAACAAGCGTGATTTTGGCGCGCAACACAGAGAAGGTTTTGCAGGAAATGGGCATGGAAGCCGAAGTGTCCGCTGTTTCAATTTCAGAACTCTCACGCTTACCGCTGGCCCAGCTGATTCTGGCAACTAAGGATGTTGCTATGGCTTTGGGCCAGCCCGACAGTGAAGTCGTGGCCCTGAAAAGCCCTCTGGATCTAGCTGAGCTCAGAACTGCCCTTGGACTTTCTCTGAGCTAGCATCTAAGAATGAAACCTGGCAGCACTGAGCGCACCACCATCAAAAGACTTGCCTATAAAGCATCCAATGAGCAAGCA
>JACCDI011402086.1_pt1 | contig 23921 bp, 22 predicted proteins | sample 7442791 | NCBI WGS metagenome assembly JACCDI01 (sample SAMN15323434, study PRJNA562643) | freshwater metagenome | isolation source: river surface water | place: USA:Blue River Watershed | collected 2017-08-15
CCCGCCAGCATGAGTACTGAAATCGGGTAATAGATCATGGGCTTGTCATAAATGGGCAACAATTGCTTTGAAACCCCTTTGGTAATCGGGTGTAGGCGTGTGCCCGAGCCTCCTGCTAATACAATTCCTTTCATCACTTAACGGTTGCTGTACATTTGTTCATAATAAGCTTGGTAGGCGCCGCTGGTTACCTTAGACACCCATTCTTGGTTCTCGAGGTACCAATCTACGGTGCGCTCGAGGCCTTGCTCAAAAGTAATGGAGGGTTTCCAGCCAAGTTCTGCTTCCAGTTTGCTGGCGTCAATGGCGTAGCGCTTGTCATGGCCAGCGCGATCGGTTACATAAGTAAGTAACTTCTCTGAGCTGCCTTCAGCACGTCCTAGTTTTTGGTCCATGATTTGGCAGAGGTAGCGTACCAGTTCAATGTTGGTCCATTCATTGAGCCCACCTACGTTGTAAGATTCACCAACGCGCCCTTTATGGAAAATGGCATCTATGGCACTGGCGTGGTCTTCTACCCAAAGCCAATCCCTGATGTTGTCTCCTTTGCCGTAAATAGGCAGTGATTTTTCGTGTAAAATATTATGGATCATTAACGGTATCAGTTTCTCCGGAAAATGATGCGAACCATAGTTATTGGAGCAGTTGCTCATTTTGATAGGCAAGCCGTAGGTGTGGTGATACGCCATGACAAAATGATCAGAGGCTGCTTTAGATGCCGAATAAGGGCTGCGTGGGTCATAGGCAGTGGTTTCTGTAAACAAACCTTCTTCGCCAAGGCTGCCATACACTTCGTCGGTAGACACATGATGAAACACATGCCCTTCGGTATTGCCCCAAGTGGCGCGTGCTGCTTGCAATAAATTTACGGTACCCACCACGTTGGTCATGACAAATTCCATCGGCCCTTCAATAGAGCGGTCTACATGGCTTTCTGCTGCCAAATGAATCACATCTGTAATGTGGTGCTTTTCAAACACCGCTTGAACTGCGCCGGCATCGCAAATATCTACTTTCTCGAAGCGGTAATTTGCTGCGCTGTCAATGTCTTTTAAATTTTCGAGGTTGCCCGCATAGGTGAGCTTATCAAGGTTCACGATGAGGTAGTCAGGGTAGTTGTTAACCAACCTGCGGACCACATGGGACCCGATGAAACCCGCGCCGCCTGTTACAAGTATATGTTTGGAATAATTCATTTTTGATTATTTGAAAATTGAGAAATCAAAATTTACATTCTCTCAATCTTTTATTAATTTGATTCTATTCTAATCTATTATTTTCTATTCTATTCACTATCTCTTATAAAGACCAATAGGTTAAATCTTTGATCTGATTGCGGTAAGTTCCTTTGACGTCAACTAAAATTCCTTTACCATCCTTGAGTAAGGTTTTGAAGTAGCTTTCGTTGTAGGCGGCAAATTCTTCGTGGTTTACTGCTACAACAATGGCATCGTAGTCTGAGCGCGCTTGGGTAGTGAGTTCAACGCCATATTCGTGCTGCATTTCTGCGGCGTCGGCATGCGGGTCCATGACGTCTACATTGATTTGGAAAGACTCGAGTTCTCTGATGACGTCAATAACTCTTGAGTTGCGGATATCTGAGACATTTTCTTTGAAGGTAGCACCCAAAACCAACACGTGGGCCTCTTGGATCATTTTGCCTTGTGCAATAATCTTTTTGGCGGTTTGCTTGCCAATATAAAAGCCCATGGAGTCATTGACATAACGCCCTGAATTGATGACTTTGCTGTGGTAACCCACTTGCATGGCTTTGTGCACCAAATAGTAAGGGTCTACGCCAATGCAATGGCCACCCACTAAGCCAGGGTAAAAATGCAAGAAATTCCATTTGGTGCCTGCGGCTTCTAATACATCAAAAGTATTGATGCCCAGTTTATTAAAAATAATAGACAGCTCATTGACCAAAGAAATATTGACATCGCGCTGCGTGTTTTCTACAATTTTGGCAGCTTCCGCTACTTTAATAGAAGGCGCACGGTGCACACCTGCTTCTACTACCAATTCGTACACTTTGGCAATTTGCTCTAAAGATTCAGGGCAAGAGCCAGACACTATTTTAATGACATTTTGCAGCGTGTGTTGTTTGTCTCCGGGGTTGATGCGCTCCGGTGAATAACCTACCTTGAAATCGTCTTGGAACTTAAGCCCCGAAACTTCTTCTAAGATAGGAATGCAATCTTCTTCGGTGCAGCCCGGGTATACCGTAGATTCAAACACCACGTAGTCTCCTTTTTTGAGCACTTGCCCAACGGTTCGGCTGGCTGCCAACAAGGGTTTGAGGTCGGGGAGGTTGCTGCTGTCAATGGGTGTAGGCACGGCAACAATAAAGAAATTAGCCTGCTTGAGGGTTTCGAGCTCACTTGTAAAAGTGATGTTGCAGTTTTGAAATGCGCTGCTGTCGAGCTCTCGGCTAGGGTCTTGACCTTGCTGCATTTGGGCAATGCGCCCCGCATTGATATCAAAACCAATGACTTCAATTTTTTTAGCAAACTCGAGCGCAATAGGTAGGCCTACATAGCCCAAGCCAATGACGGCAAGTTTGTTGTTATTATCAATGAGCTCTTGGTAGATCATGGTCTGCTGAGGTATTATGAATTTGAAAATTGAGCGTCGCGAACGGCATAAATGCGCTCAATTATATCTACCACCTTGAGGCCTTCGAGGGCGTTGGTGGTTGGGGCGGTGCGGCCATTGAGGGTGTCGATGACGTTGGTAATGACATAATTGTGGTTGGCTGCTGAACCTTTGTAGGGGCCGTAGTCATTGCCAGGGTTGGTTGGTGCTAGTTCTGGCATTTCATAGCCCGTAATGTTGCAAACCTCTACCTCGTTCATGTATTGCCCACCAATTTTTACCGAGCCATTTTGGCCAATAATGGTCATGCTAGACTCTAAGTTTTGATTGGCCACTGAGGTTGAATAGTTCAAAGAACCCATACCGCCGTTCAAGAAGTCAAAGCTTACAAAGCCAGAGTCTTCGAAATCGGTGTAGTCTTTGTGGTTGAAGTCGGCAAACTTGCCTTGAATATTGCTGATGTCTCCGAAAAGCCAATACATGATGTCTATGAAATGGCTAAACTGTGTAAAGAGCGTGCCGCCGTCGAGATCTTTGGTGCCCTTCCAGCCGCCTGCTTTGTAATAGCGCTCATCGCGGTTCCAGTAGCAATTGAGTTGCACCATATAGATATCGCCCAATACTTTGCGTTCTATGATATCTTTGATCCAGACACTAGGTGGCGAGTAGCGGTTTTGCATCACGCAAAAAACTTGCTTGTTGGCCTGCAAGGCGGTATAAATGACTTGCTCACAGCTTTCTTTGCTGAGGCCCATTGGTTTTTCACAAACCACATGCTTGCCCGCCTCGAGTGCTTTTTTGGCTTGCTCGGCGTGTAAACCGTTGGGGGTGCAAACATTGATGACATCATAGTCGAGGCCGCTTGCGAGTAATTCTTCGATGCTACTAAAGAAAGGCACCTCAAACTCTTGGGCGCCGCAGGCTTCTTTGCCACGCGGGTCTACCAAAGCTACTAATTCGCCTTCGGCATCGCGTCTGATCATTTCGGCGTGGCGCTTGCCAATGTGGCCGGCCCCAATTACTGCAAATTTTATTTTACTCATGAGATTCTTTCTACTCGGTTTTCTTTCAATTGATATTGTTGGCCACTTTCAGGGCAGGTGGCTAGCCCATTGGTATCAAAATTTAGGCGCTGCCCAAACTCAGACATCCAACCTAATTGTCTGGCGGGGTTGCCTACAACTAAGGCATAGGCCGGAACTTCTTTGGTAACTACCGCACCAGCGCCAATAAAGGCAAAGGCACCAATATTGTGTCCGCAAACAATAGTGGCGTTGGCGCCAATGCTGGCCCCTTTTCCTACGTGTGTTTTGAGGTAGCTATCTCGGCGGTTTACCGCACTTCTGGGGTTGAGCACATTGGTAAACACACAAGAGGGGCCCAAAAAGACGTCGTCATCGCAGCTCACACCCGTGTAAATGCTCACGTTGTTTTGCACCTTGACATTTTTGCCTAACACCACTTCTGGTGATATGACCACATTTTGCCCAATGTTACAATTTTCACCGAGCACACAGCCTGGCATTAAATGCGAAAAATGCCATATTTTGGTGCCGTCGCCAATTTGGCAAGGGGCATCGATCACGGCAGTTGGGTGGGCAAAATAGTTACTCATTTTTTAATGTATTGATCAAACTGGGCGTGTTCGGTTTGGCGCAATTCTTCTTGGCTTAGGCTTTTAAAGTAAGCGTAGGTGCGCTTCAAACCTTCGGCGCGGTCAATTTTAGGTTCCCAACCTAAAAGTTGACGTGCTTTGGTAATATCTGGTTGGCGCTGCTTGGGGTCATCAACCGGCAAATCTTTGTAAATGACTTTTTGGTCAGTGCCTGTAAGTGCTATAATTTCTTCTGCAAACTGCGCAATGGTAATTTCATCGGGGTTGCCAATGTTCACGGGCTCGGCATGGTCTGAGTGTAAGAGGCGCACAATGCCCTCCACGAGGTCATCGACGTAGCAAAACGAGCGCGTCTGAGAGCCATCGCCAAAAATGGTGAGGTCTTCGCCTCTGAGTGCCTGGCCAATGAAGGCAGGCAACACGCGGCCATCGTTGAGGCGCATGCGTGGGCCATATGTATTAAAAATGCGCACTATGCGCGTTTCGAGGCCGTGGTAGGTGTGGTAGGCCATGGTAATGGCTTCTTGGAAGCGCTTGGCTTCGTCATAGACGCCACGCGGCCCCACAGGGTTCACATTACCCCAATAGCTTTCGGGCTGCGGGTGCACATGCGGGTCTCCGTAGACCTCAGAGGTTGAGGCAATCAGTAAGCGCGCGCCTTTCGCCTTGGCCAAACCAAGGCAATTATGAATACCCAAAGACCCTACTTTGAGGGTCTGGATCGGAATTTTAAGATAATCAATGGGGCTAGCCGGTGAAGCAAAATGTAACACGTAGTCTAGCTGGCCATCGATTTCAATGTGCTTTGAAACGTCATGATTGACAAACGTAAAGTTTGGATTGTCTTGGAAAGGCTCTATGTTTTTGAGGCTACCTGTTATAAGGTTGTCCATGCCAATCACGGCATAGCCATCTTTTAAAAAGCGCTCTGCTAAATGCGAACCCAAGAAACCAGCGGCTCCGGTAATCAAGACTCTTTTCATAGGCTTCTGTAGATGTTTTGGCGGCCAATACTGCTGTAGTAAAAACCATGTTGTTGCATATCTTGCAACTCATAGAGGTTGCGCCCATCAAAAATAACGGTATCCTTCATGAGGTCTTTCATGGCCTTGAAGTTCGGGTTTCTAAAGATGCCCCATTCGGTGCATATCAAAAGTGCATCTGCATTTTGCAGCGCTTGGTATTCATCTGTGGCGTAGTCAATTTGATCGCCGAGTAGGTTCTTGACATTTGGCATGGCCTCAGGGTCAAAGGCACACACGCTGGCACCAGCTGCTAAGAGGCCATCAATCATTTCTAAGGCAGGTGCTTCTCTGATGTCATCGGTGTCTGGCTTAAAGGCCAAGCCCCAGACTGCAATGCGCTTGCCAGCAAGTTGCCCCCTGAAAAAATCTTGCAAGCGTGGTAGCAAAATGGTTTTTTGGCTGTTGTTGACCTTCATGACGGCCTCCAAGATCTGAAACTGGTAGTGCTGCTCTTGGCCAGATTGCGCCAAGGCCTGTACATCTTTCGGGAAGCAAGAGCCGCCATAGCCCATGCCCGGAAACAAAAAGCGCTTGCCAATACGGGCATCGGCGCCCATGCCTTTGCGCACTTGGTCAACATCTGCGCCCACTAGCTCACAATAATTGGCAATTTCATTCATGAAGGTAATCTTGGTGGCCAAAAATGCATTGGCTGCATATTTGGTCAGCTCAGCTGATTTTTCATCCATGATGTAAATCGGGTTGCCTTGTCTTACAAAAGGTTTGTAAAGCGCTTCCATGATGTCAGCTGCGCGGCTGTCTGAACAACCAATCACCACACGGTCGGGCTTCATGAAGTCAGAAACCGCAAAACCTTCGCGCAAGAACTCTGGGTTAGACACCACCGCAAATTCAGTTTGTGCATTTTTGGCAATTGCTGCTTGTACTTTTTCAGCGGTGCCTACAGGTACTGTGCTTTTGTCTACAATAACTTTGTAGTCAGTAATAAGTTTGCCCAGCTCTTCGGCTACGCCCAACACAAAAGATAAATCGGCCGCGCCGTCTGCTCCTGGTGGGGTAGGTAGGGCCAAAAAGATAATTTCAGCTGCGGCAATGCCTTCAGCAAGGTTGGTCGTGAAGCTCAGGCGCCCTGCTTTGATATTGCGCTCAAACAATACATCGAGTTCGGGCTCATAGATCGGAATTGCTCCGGCTTGCATTTTGGCTACCTTTTGGGCGTTGTTGTCAATGCAAATGACCTGATTGCCCATTTCGGCAAAGCAAGTTCCGGTGACCAAACCCACGTATCCGGTGCCTATTACTGCGATTTGTTTCATTTAAAAAAAGATAAAACGGATTCGATGATGTATTGTTGTTGCTCGGGGAGCATTTCTGTATGGATTGGTAAAGAAAGCACTTCAGTGCAGAGCACTTCAGATACTGGTAAACTTAAGTTAGAAACACCAAATTGGGCAAACATGTGTTGTTTGTGGGCCGGAATAGGGTAGTAAATCATGGTAGGCACCCCAAGTGCTTGCAGGTGTTGTTGCAAGGCCTCGCGCTGCCCGTTGTGCACCTTGAGGGTGTACTGATGAAACACGTGTGTGCTGTAGCTTGAGCGTTCAGGGATGCTTAAACCTGAAACATGTTGAAAAGCAGCGTCATAAGCGGCGGCAACCGCTTGGCGTGCGGCAATATAGCTGTTGAGCTTTTGCAATTTGACACGCAAAATGGCCGCCTGCAAGGCATCTAGCCTGGAGTTGCAGCCCACCACCTCGTGCACATATTTGACTTTTTGGCCATGGTTGGCAATCATTTTTATTTTTTCGGCCAGTTGGGCATCTTGGGTGTAAAGTGCACCACCATCGCCATAACAACCGAGGTTCTTACTCGGGAAAAACGAGGTGCAGCCAATGTGGCCAATTGTGCCCGTTTGGGCCTTGGTGCCATCAGAAAAAGTGTAGTGCGCGCCAATGGCTTGGGCGTTGTCTTCTACTACAAATAGCTGATGCTTGAGTGCCAATTGCATAATGGCCTCCATGTTGGCCGCTTGGCCATAAAGGTGCACCGGCACAATGGCTTTGGTACGCGGCGTAATGGCAGCTTCAATAGCTGCAGGATCTATGCAAAAGGTTTTGGGGTCTACCTCAACAAACACAGGCGTGAGGCCCAAAAGGGCAATGACTTCGGTGGTGGCAATGTAGGTAAAGCTCGGTGTAATGACTTCATCACCAGGTTGCAAACCAAGGGCCATCAGGGCAATTTGCAGGGCGTCGGTGCCATTGGCACATGGTATGACGTGTGTTGCGCCCAGGTGCTGCCCGAGTTCTGCAGCAAACGCTTGCACTTCTTCGCCACCAATAAAGACGCCTTTTTGCAAAACGCGCGCAATGGCGGCATCAATTTCGGGTTTGATTTGCTGATATTGGGTCTGAAGATCGACCATTTGTAGCCCTTTCATAGTGCAAAGAAAAGGAATTTTGTCAAGACCATACACCTCAGGGGCTTACTTGTTCAGTTCATATTGAATTAATTTTAAAATAATAGGGTAAAATAAGCGAAAAGCACTACTTTTGTTTTTGTAAAGCGAAAAAAGCTTTTATGCTAACAACCACTACACAAACCAATACAGCAAAGGAATTTCCCTTAATTGCCCCTATTTTTAGTTGGTTTGTGGTCTATACCAAAGCCCAAGCCGAAAAAAAGTTTGCCGAGCGCCTCCAACACGCTGGCTATGAGGTATATCTGCCGCTTCAAGAAGAGCTCAAACAGTGGTCTGATCGCAAAAAAAAGATCCAAAAGCCCCTTATTTCTTCCGTAGTTTTTGTGCGTTGCACCGAAGCGCAGCTTTCAGGGCTTTATAACATCTTGGGTTTCAGCCGTATTTTGCGCTATTTAGGTAAACCCGCTGTGGTGCAGCCCCAAGAAATACTCAATTTGCAAATTTTGTTGCAGCAAGCTACTGCGCCTGAGTTAGCTGCGCAAAACTTAGCTCCAGGTGTAGCCATTGAAGTGCTGCGCGGGCCCTTTAAAGGAATTATTGGCACAGCCGTTCAGGTACTAAATACGCTGCGCGTCAAAATAGAAATTTGCCACCTCGGGGTGGCTTTTGGCATTAACGTGCCCAAAAGCTACGTAAAAGTGCTGTAGCGTAATGCCCAGCTGCTTTTAGGGCTTTTTAAATGGGTTTGCCACTGTGGCTTACCGCGGCGAAGCCATGCAGCGCCCAAATTAGTATAACTGCTTGCAATTCTTTAATTTTGCGTCTTAAAATCCAACATATGAGTTTATTAAAATGTACGTTACTCACGGTACTTTTTACATTACTGCACTCGGCTGCCTTTGCGCAGCTACCTGCAGATCAAGGCTTTTTAATTAAGTCTGAACTAGATAAACGTGGCCTCACTGAGGCAGAAGCGCAATCAGCTTTGGCTGCGAAGGGCTACGATGTTCAGAAAATGGCTCCAGAAGAATTGTTAGCTAAGAAAGCTGAAATCACGGCTGTGCTCGATGAGTTGGCGGCTAGTAAAGTGAAGCAAACTGAGCAGCAACAAGATGCCAAAATGAAAGAGGCACCTGCCGCTGAAACCAAAGATTTAGCTACGCAAGAAAAACCTGTACCACTTACCGTGGTGCCAGATAGCAATGTGGTAATCAAGAAAGATAGCGCTGTGGTGCTACCAAAGGCACCAGGAATCTATGGCCATGATTTATTCTCTGACCGCAAATTAGAACCCATAAAAACCACAGATGGGTCTAGCGCCCCTGACACCTATGTGTTGGGTGCGGGTGACCAAATTAGAATTACCATTTTTGGTATTTCACAAGCAGACCTTTTGTTAACCATTAACGAAGCTGGTTTTGTGAGCCCTGCCGGAATGGCTCAAATTTATCTGAAAGGCCTTACGCTCAAGGAAGCGCGCAAGGTGGTGCGCAACCGTTTTTCGGTGGCGTATCGTTTTCAGTCTGATGAATTTGCGGTAACACTGCAACAAGCCCGCATGCTGAGTGTCAATATTTTTGGCGAAACCCAAAAATCTGGAAGCGTGCAGTTGTCTGCACTCAACACTGCACTCAATGCTTTGGCGGCAGTGGGTGGCCCAACAGATTTAGGGTCTGTGCGCGCCATTGAACTCATCAGAGGTGAAACCCGCAAAAAGATTGACCTCTATGCCTTTTTGAACAACCCTGGTGCACAATTTCAGTTTGACCTCCAACACAACGATATCTTGTTTGTGCCGGTAGTGCAAAAGTTAATTACGCTAGAAGGTGGCGTAAAGCGCCCGATGCGCTATGAGCTCATGGGCAAAGAGGGCATTAAAGAACTCATTGCTTTTGCAGGTGGCCTAAATTACAACACCTATGCTGAATATGTGCAGGTAGAGCGCTACAGCGGTGCAGAACCTACCTTGTTAGAATACAGATTGGCCGATATTTTGAGCGGAAAGCTCAAAATTGAATTACAAGATGGCGATATCGTGCGTGTTCGGACCAACAATAAAAGCTTGGAGCTCTTCACTGAAGTATTAGGCGCAGTATATTACCCGGGCACCTATGAACTTACACCTAATTTAACATTGGGGGCTTTGCTTCAAAAGGCACAGCTCAAAAATCAGGCGTCTAAAGAAGTTTATTTCGTAGAGCGCACCTTACTAGATGGCACCCAAAGAATTATTAAGGTAGATAGCGCTGCAGCAGCGGGTTTTGTCTTGGAAAAGAAAGATAAAATCAATGTATTTGACCTCTCGGTTTACACTGATCAACAACAAGTGGAAGTGAGTGGTGCGGTGCGCATGCCGTTCAAAAAGCTGTTGTCATTGAAAGATGCGGTGAGTGTTGCAGACGCCTTGGCACTTGCGGGTGGCTTAAAAGCTACCGCCACAGACACCGCATACATATTAAGACAAAACCTTACCAAACCCGGCCACCTTGAATATATTGCGGTAGTGCCTTCCAAAGATGGCAGCACGCTTTTAATGGCGGGTGACCACCTCAGGGTTTTTGACCGCATGGAATATTTAAATGCCGCTAAAATTGAAGTGAGTGGCGCAGTGCGTGAACCATTTGAAAGAGAAATGGCCTTCGGCGATGAACTACAGTTGTCTGACGCCTTGGGCTTAGGCCGCGGTTTATTGCCAACAGCTTCCGACATTGCTTATGTACGCCGCCGCGATTGGTACACCCCAGACAGCTACCAATATTTCAAAGTAAACTTAAAAGACACCAGTAATGCGTTAACCCTACGCGCCGGTGATCATTTGATGATCTATGATAAAAGCGTGTATAGTGTTGCTGCAAACATAAACGTGGGTGGTTCTGTGCAAAAGCCGCAAAGCATGCCATACAGCTCAGACCTCAAACTCAAAGACGTGCTCTTGATGGCGGGTGGTAAAAAACCATCAGCCGACCTTTCAAGGGTAGAAATTTTCAGACTCAACTATAGCAACAAGCGCGGTTCTGGCTATGAGCGCATTGTCTTGAAGCTAGACACCAACTATAATATTATTGGTAAAAACGCCAACTTTACCTTGCTTCCGTTTGACCAAGTATTGGTGCGTGACCTCATGTTATATAACACCACCAAGCAAGTAGAAGTTGCGGGTGAGGTTAAATACCCAGGCAGCTACCCGATGCCAGCCAAGATATATCGCCTCAGTGACCTCATTGCTGAAGCAGGCGGCCTCAATGCTTTGGCCAGCAAAGAGCTTGCAGTGATATACCGCAGCGCCAACGACATAGGCCCAATCGGGGTTGACCTCAAAAAAGCCCTGCGCCACAAACGCTCTAACAAACGCAACCCAATTTTAATGAGCGGCGATGTCGTAAGCATTCTGCCTTACCAAAACACCTTCGGCATCCGCTTAGAAGGCACGCAATACCCACAAATTGATACGGTTGCCATTGAGCGCATGCAATTTGTGTATCAAGGCAAAAAATCAGCAAGGTGGTATATCAGAGAATACGCCGGCGGCTTCGATAGAGATGCCGACAAGCGCTCTGTAGCCGTTGCCTACCCATCTGGCCAAGTAGACGGCACCAAACGCACACTAGGCATATTCAACGACTACCCAACGGTGCTTAACGGTGGCGAAATCGTGATTACCAAAAAGAGCGAAGAGAAATTGGATAAGGAGAAAAAAGAGGTCGATTACGACGCCATTTTCTCAAGATCATTCCAGGCGATATCTTCTATTTTAACAATTAGCTTACTGCTTAAACAATTATAAGATGTCTGAGCAACTTACAAATCAAGAAAACAAGCAAGAAGAAATCAGTTTGAAAGAACTTATTTTGAAAGCTAAAGATTGGATTAGCTACTTGTGGGGCTATAAATGGCGAATTATCTTTGCGGGAATTGTAGGGGGTGCATTAGGATTTGGGTATGCTAAATATTTCACAAAGCCAACTTACACATCCAGTGTGAGCTTTACCCTTGAACAAAAAAATGGATCAGGAGGGGCATTAGGAGGTTTAGCAAGTTCCCTTGGTCTTGGGGATATTCCAACTAGTTCTAGCAGTGGTATGTTTGGCGGAGAGAATGTTCTTTATTTGATGAAGTCAAACCGAATCATACATCAATCTTTAAAAGAACCTCAAGAAGATCTTAATGGGGATAATTTGTTAAATGCTTATCTAAACAATCACTTTGAGAAAGGGCTCAAAGAGAAAAAAATCAAAAGTTATCCAAAAGTTCTTGATTCGATTGTTTTTAATAGGAAACAAGATAGTTTACTTCTAGTAATAACTAAAAATATCAGGGAAAAACAAATTGTTGCGGAACGCTTGGATAAAAAAACTACCATTATTAATCTTGACGTAAAGGATGTAAATGAGCAATGGGCCTATTTATTTTCAAAAGCACTGGTTAAGAATGCCATTGATTTGTATTTGGAAATCAAGATTGGTAAACTTTTAAGAGCAGAGGAGGAACTCACGCAAAAGAGAGATTCAATAAGAGGGTTGTTGGATGGGTCTATAACAACGTTAGCATACGAAACAGATTTGAATAGCCATACGCCATTGATGCGCTACAAGACCAATCAGGTGAAAAAGCAAATTGATGTGGAGGTATTGAAAAGTATGTATGCAAATGTGATTCAGAATTTGGAAGTAACTAAAATTCAGAGAGCACAAGAGGAACCCATTATCGAAATTATTGATGAGCCAGTAATGCCATTAAAAATGGAGAAATTTGGAAAATTAAAAGCAAGTGTTTTATTTTTTGTGGTTTTTTCAATTATATCAATTGTTACACGATTAATAAAAAAATATCTAAAATCTCTTGAAATATGAATTATAACATAATTTCACTTCCAAAGATTTCAGACCCTAGAGGAAACCTTACATTTCTTCAATTTTCCGAGCAGGTTCCTTTCAAAATTGAACGCGTATTTTGGACTCATGATGTACCTGGTGGTGAAATACGAGGAGGCCATGCTTATTTATCACAACAAGAGGTTATTATTGCATTAAGCGGGAGTTTTGATGTAGTTATTACTTCACCAAGTGGGGAAGTTGAAAAGATTTCTCTGAACAGAAGTTACTACGGCTTGTATTTACCACCTAAAACTTGGCGCCATATTGAGAATTTTTCGACGAACGGACTTGCCTTACATTTGTCAAGCACCAAATACTTGGAAAGTGATTACCTCAGAGACTTTGATTTCTTTAAAAATAATCCTGAACCAAATGCAAAATAACTCAGTTTATCATTGTGATTTGATCCACCTCAACAAAATTGGAGACAGAAAAGGGAATATTACTGCAGTAAACAACTCCTTGGATATTCCTTTTGATATAAAACGTGTATTTTATTTATACGACATCCCTGGCGGTGAGTCAAGAGGAGCTCACGCTCACATAGAATGCCATCAGTTTTTAGTTGCAGCAAGCGGAAGCTTTGAGGTATTATTGGATGACGGAACCACCAAACGTCAGGTATTATTAAATAGACCAGATATAGGCCTACATATCCTACCTGGAATTTGGGCATCAGAGATTAATTTCTCAAGTGGGTCAATTTGCTTGGTACTAGCTTCAGATGAATACAATGAATCTGATTATATTCGATCTTATGAACTCTTTAAAAAAATGAAGGTAATGCCTAAGAAATAATATTTACAAATATTATTAAAAAATAGTTAAATAGTATCTCATTTTTTATTGAATTAAACATCAAAAACTTTGTAAAAATTAACTTAAGTTGAACTTCATATTTAGCCACATCAAGTATAATTCCTATTTATTTAGAGGACTATATTTAATGTGGCATATATTTAATAACAAAAATTAATAAAAAGATGATTTTAGTAACCGGTGCGTCCAAGGGAATAGGTAAGTATTTATTTGAGGAGTATTTACGAAAAAAAGAAGATATTATTGGAATCTACAATTCAACATTTGATGAGAAAAACAATGGAAATTATTACCAGGTTGATATTAAAGATATAAATCAAGTTCAATTATTTGTTAATAGTATATCACATAAACTAAAAGATATTACAATTATTAACTGTGCGGGAATAAATTATAATTCCTTTGCTCATAAGACGGATATTGGCAAATGGCAAGAGGTAATAAAGGTAAATTTATTTGGAACTTTTAATGTTATAAATACTATTTTACCATTAATGAGAGAACAATCATATGGTCGTATTATTAATTTTGGATCAGTCGTTTCGGAATTACCGTCGCCCGGAATAAGTGCATACTCTGCATCAAAATCGGCACTTTTTGGTATGTCAAAGTCCATTGCAGCAGAAAATGCGAATAAGGGAATTACCATAAACAATATAAATCTAGGTTATTCAGAATTAGGAATGATTAGTGAGGTCCCGGAAAATTATTTACTTCAAATATTAGATAGGATACCTTCCAAAAAATTATGTAAGCCTACGGATATTTTCAATACGGTTGAGTATTTAAGAAATACAGAATATGTGAATGGGACAAATATCAACTTAAATGGCGGTATTATATGATTTCAGAATTGTTGAATGCTAGAAAAGAAATATTATTTCATTACTCTCCCTATAGTTTTTTTCCATCTGCAGACAAAGAAAAAATATTTAATCATAGTATTTCAAATCTTTTAATAAAATTCAAAGATGATATTGATGTGCAATTTATTCACGTGTCAATTTTAGGTAAAGATCATGTTTTCGTTATTAAATATTTAAAATGGGATTCTGACTATTTCAAAATAAAGACTTACAAGTTATTATTTGTTCTATATGATCATCATGATTACGAAATATTAAAGGCTGCGGTTCAGAAATTTACCTCATTATTTTTTACGGAAAAAGGCATATATTGCTTTTCAGAAATACCAAGCGAGGATATTTTTACAATTCAGGCATTAAACGAGTCTAGATTTAAATTAGTGGAAAATCGGCTCACGTACTATCTGGATTTAAATAAAATTAATTTTGAAAGGAATCAAGTTAGACCTGCTAATTCTGGCGATATTCAGAATTTAAAAAGAGTTGCTCGATCTATGCGAAATGAATTTGATAGATTTCATGCAGAAACAATATTCAACCAATCAATTGCTGATGAATTTTTAGCGACATATATAGAAGAATCAATTAAAGGTTTTTCTGATTATGTAATTGTTCCGAACGAGAATACTGTCCCTCCAGATGCTTTTTTAACAGCAAATTATTTAATAGAAGAATGGGACTCAATTGGTGAGAAAATTTCAAAGATGGTTTTATCTGCTGTTTCATCTGAAACATGTAAAGGTTGGTATATAAAACTGATCAGTGAAATGGCGTATCACCTAAAAGGAAAAGGAGCAAATTATGCTTTTATGCATCCTGCGACAACAAACAAAGCCGTCATACATTCCTATGAAAAATTGGGATGTAAATATGGCAAATGTATTCATGTTCTAACTTATTTTTCATGATTAAATTCCTTGATCTACAAAAAATGAACGCTCAGTACAGTGCTGAGTTAAAAGCAGTAGCAGCTGAAGTAATTGATTCAGGTTGGTATTTATTAGGAAATAGAGTCAGTCAGTTCGAGGCTGAGCTTTCTTCATATGTAGGCTCAAAAAATGTTATTGGTGTTGCCAATGGATTAGATGCGCTAAGATTGATTATAAGGGCATATAAAGAATTGGGTATATTTTCAGATGGCGATGAAATTATTGTACCTGCAAATACATATATAGCTACAATTCTTGCTATTACCGACAACAATTTAGTGCCAGTATTGGTAGAGCCGGACATATCAACATATAATCTTAATATTAATCTCATTGAACAGCACCTAAGTTCACGAACTAAAGCAATAATGATCGTTCATTTATATGGTAGAGTTTGCTGGGATCAAAAGTTAGTAGAGATAGCAAAAGCCAATAATCTTAAAATCATTGAAGATAATGCACAAGCCATCGGTGCAGAATGGAACGGTATTAAAACAGGAAATTTAGGCGATGCTGCCGGATTTAGTTTCTATCCTGGTAAAAATCTAGGAGCGCTAGGTGATGCTGGTGCAGTTTCAACTAATGATGATCAACTCGCAACAACTATTAGAGCTTTGGCTAATTATGGTTCTCACAAAAAGTACCATAATATTTACCAAGGTTATAATAGTCGTTTAGATGAAATTCAAGCAGCTTTTTTATCTGTCAAACTCAAGTATTTAGATTTAGAAACTCAGGAGCGTCGTAAAATAGCTAAGTTTTACCTTGAGAATATCAACAACCCTGAAATTATCCTTCCCGAACCAGGAAACGAAGGCGAGCATGTCTGGCATTTATTTGTTGTCCGTACCAAAAATAGAGAGGCACTTCAAAAACGTTTAGAGGAAAATCAAATTCAAACTTTGATTCATTATCCTATTCCTCCTCATAAGCAGGAGGCATATAGTGGGAAATTCAATGGTGAATATTCTTTAACTGAAGAAATACACAATACGGTAATAAGTTTGCCTATTTGGCCGGGCTTAAAAGAGTTAGATGTTGAAAGGGTCAAAATTAATATTGATCATAAATATTAATACTTAGTTTTAGAATTAACACATGTATTTTCTAAAGATGCATAAATATTTATTTGTTATTTGAAAAAGATATTCTTTAATGTTAAATAGCTTAAAAGTATCTTTAAATAAACTTTACCACCTAGATCTTTTTAGGGTTTTTTCATTGACTGCTGTTTCAACTCTAGTTAAAATATTTACAGGGTTTATAACGATTAAAATAGTAGCGAGTCAATTGGGCCCAGCGGGTATAGCATTAATAGGGCAATTAAATAATTTTGTAGCCATATTCATTGTTATTGCATCTGCAGGTATAAATCAAGGTGTAACAAAGTATATTTCCGAAAATAAAGATTCAGCTGAAAGAATTAAATTATTTATTGGTACAGCCTTTAAGTTGACAATAACATCATCGCTAATTTGTTCATTAGTGATAATATGCGCTTTTAGATTTCTGTCAATAAAAATTTTAGAGTCACCAGATTATTGGTATGTGTTTTTAATTTTTGGATTAGTAATTATTTTTTATGCACTAAATAATTTACTATTATCAATACTTAATGGTTTTCAATTATATCGAAAATTTGTACTAATCAATATTGTAAGCAGCTTTGTTGGATTATTATTTACAGTCATCTTGGTATATTTCTGGCAAATCAAAGGGGCATTAATAAGCGTTATAAGTTATCAAAGTGTGATGTTCGCCATATCCTACAGGATGATGAGAAAACAATCCTGGATTGAATACCTTTCATTTAAAGAGAAGATTGACACAGGAATTGCAAGACATTATTTTAAGTACACTTTGATGGCGTTGACGACAGCTGCTACAGTTCCAGTTTCACAATTACTAATCAGGACATATGTGATATCAAATTTATCAATGGTTGAAGCTGGATATTGGGAGGGGATGAATAAATTATCTTCAGTTTATTTGTTGCTTATCACAACCTCATTAAGTGTCTATTTTTTACCAAAACTTTCGAAACTGAAAACTAAATATGAATTAAGAAATGAGATCTTCAAAGCATATAAAATTATAATGCCGGCGCTTTTTTTTGGATTAGTTATTATCTATTTTGTTCGATATAATCTAATCGAGATATTATTTTCAAAGAGTTTTTATCCAATGTCATCTTTATTTTTATTTCAACTAATTGGCGATTTTTTTAAAATTGGATCATGGTTATTAGGTTTTAACATGATTGCAAAATCCATGACAAAAGCTTATATTATTACTGAAATATTATCTTCTTTACTTTTTGTTTTGTTATCAATTTATTTTGTTAACAAGTCTGGAGAAGAGGGGATAACATTGGCTTACATGATAAATTATATATTATATTTTATGTTGATGTTATTTATTTTCAGAAAGTTAATTTTTATAAAAAGTAAAAATAGATGAATATACTTTTTTTAGGTGAATACAGTGGATTTTATAACAATCTAGCTGAAGGATTTAAAAAAAAAGGACACAATGTTACATTGATTAGTGACGGTGATAATTTTAAAAATTACTATCGAGATTTTAATATTGGGTCGGTAAATAGTAATGTTCTTGTTCGTCAAATTTTTAGAATATATAATGAATTGCGATTTTTGAAAAAAATGAAAGGGTTTGATATCGTTTTTTTAATAAATCCACTTGTTTTTTCAAGATTTAATTTTGTAAAATACATTTTAAGGTATATAATCCAAAATAACAAAAAAGTTATTTATACTGTAGCTGGAGATGATTCAATTTATTGGAGGGCATTTCGTGAAGGCAAATTCGTTTATTCTCCACATTTAGGTTCCCTAAATGACGAAGGCAAATCAAAAAGTATATGGGAGAGTCGAAGGTGCATTAAAATTACTAAATGGTTTATCAAACAGGATATTAAAATAGTAACGTGTTGTATCGAGTATAAATTAGCCTACGATAGTTACAAAATCCCCAATATACTTATACCATTGCCAGTATCAATAAAAATATATGATAGTATTCACTTGTCAGAAAGGATAAATATCTTACACGGGGTTCAAACGAGACGCAGAGGTTTTAAAGGAAATGATATAATTGATGAAGCAATGAACTTAATTAAACAGAAATATGGTCCAATAATTTCTTACACAAGAATTGAGGATTTGCCTTTTAATACATATTCAAAATTATTAGATAATGCAGATATAATTTTTGATCAAGTGTTCTCCTATGGACCAGGCATGAATGCATTGGAAAGTATGGCAAGAAGGAAAGTAGTTATAGGCGGTTTTGAATCTTACCATAAAGATGTTTTTGGAATTTCATATGATTATATTGTAAATGTAAAACCAGACGTTAAGGATATCTTTAATAATCTAGAATACCTACTTAATAATAGAGAATTAATTCTTGAGAAAAAAGTAAGAGCGGAAGAGTACATACGAACATTTCACAACACAGACGTAGTTGTCGAGCAATACATGAATATTATTAATAATTAATTGAGACCTTTTGTTATTATAATATTCAAAATCATTAACGCTATAATTAACAAGTGAGATGTTAGTTAAGTATCCTATTGGCTTAACCTTTTAAAAAAATAAATGAAAATTATTTTTTTATCGTAAAGTAACCTAAATATATGATGATCTATTACTGGATAGTATTTATATTTTTGGCTTTGACGGTGATGCTTTTACCTGACAATCAATTTAGTTTAAAAAGGGGAGTTAGGGCGGAGTTCATTATTTTTGGTATATTTTGTTCATTGTTATTAATTATTTTCGCTGGCTTTAGGAAAGAGTCAAATGATTACCAAAGTTATTTAGAAATCTTTAACATAGTCCCGGATTTAAGTACTTTAAGTAAAAGTTGGATAAAGAAATCAGAACTAAATGTTGAATATGGATATATTTTACTAAATTCTATAATAAAGTTATTTTCGAATAACATAGTTGTCTTTATGACAATAGTTGCATTTATTTCGGTAGGAACGAACTTTTATGTAATTAAAATAATTTCACCCTTTATTTTTGTTTCTATATTATTATATTTTGTACATCCATTTTTATTAAAAGAAACAATACAAATTAGACAAGGCATTGCCTCCGCCTTGGTTCTTTTAGCTTTGTATTTTTATAGTGAAAAGAAGGTCTTTAAATCATTATGTATAATCATTATTGGGGCATCCTTTCAATCTGTAGCATACTGTTGTTTATTTTTTCTACCTTTTGCGAAAATACAGTTCAAACCGAGGATGACTATTATGATATTAATTTTTATTGTAATTGCATCTTTCATATTTTCAGGTAAAGAGTTATTGGATTTAATAGTTAATTATTTTCAATTGCCAGATAGTATAATGTACTATTTTGGCTGGGAAATATATGATTATAAATTAGGTCTTTTTAGCCCGGTTCTTTTAAAACAAGTCTTCTTTTTATCTTTAATGATTATAAATAAAGATGAATTACTTCAGAGTTTTAAACACTTTAATGTGCTATATAATTTTTATTTTTTCGCAATACTATGGTACATTTATTTCAACGAATTTGCCATTATAGCCGCTAGAGTTTCTAACATATTAAATGTTGGAGAATTTATTTTAATCCCAATGCTGATTTCCATTTCTAAACCATCAAATAGATTTTTATTTATAATTATCATAGTATTTTTGAGCTCTGTTATTTTATTTCTAAATACACAAAATCCAATGGTTTTCCCATATAAAAATATTTTCTTAAAATAGTAGAAAATGAGAATAGCTTTTATCATTCCTAAACTTTCAAATCATGGTCCAATAATTGTTGCAAAGGATATTATTGAGTATCTAACTATAAATAAAAGCTGCGAAATTGACGTTTTTTATTTTGATAAAGAAGTAGAAATTAATATTAATTGTAATTCGATTAGGCGTATTGGATTATTTGAACGTATTGATTTTGATTATTATGAAATAGTACATTCTCATATGTTAAGACCTGATTTTTATATTTGGTATCATAGACCTGTATCGAAAACTACTTCTTTTATCTCTACCTTACATCAAAATATTTTTGAGAATTTAAAAGGTAATTACAATGCTTTTATTGCATTTTATTTTGAAAAACTCTGGATAAAATTTATTAATAAACAGGACGTAGTTGTTTCATTAACTGATTCCATGAGAAAGCACTATTCATCAAGAATTAAGTCGAAAATGATTACAATTTATAATGGAAGAAACCTATCTACAAAAAAACTAGCCGATTTATCATCTGAGGAATTATCATTTTTAAACGATTTAAAAAAATCATACAAAATTATTGGTGCACATTGTCTTTTGACAAAGCGGAAGGGTATTCATCAATTAGTACAAGCACTTGCTAGTCTTGATAATTATGCATTGTTGATTATAGGTGATGGTCCGGAACTTGACAATTTGAAAATTTTAGCAAAAAAATTAAAAGTAGATAATCGGTGTGTTTTCTTGGGGTACAAAAAAAATGCTACAGATTATTTAATTTTTTTTGATTTATACGTAATGTCTTCTTATTCAGAAGGGTTTCCTTTGGGATTATTAGAGGCGGCTATGTATGGCTTACCTGTTGTTTGTTCTAGAATCAATATTTTTCAAGAATTATTCTCAGAATTGGAAGTAGAATTTTTTGAGATAGATAATATTCATTCACTTTCTACTTCTATTGAAAACTGTTATACAAAACGTCATGAGCTTGGTTCTTCAATTAAGGAGAAAGTTTTGGAGAATTATAGTACTCGATCTATGGCAGAAAAATATTTTCAATTATACAAACAGATAAGCTAATTTCTAATTGATATGATTTCAATATCACTAGTAACATATAATACATCAAGTAATGATTATGCAAGATTATTGCAAACTTCATCTATGGTTTCAAATTTGATGAATTTTATAATCATAGATAATAGCCCAAAACCAATAATTAATGAAGCCGATAATATTGTGTTGGATTATTATTTTCAAGGCAATAACCTAGGTTACGGCGCTGGACATAATGTAGCCATTAGAAAAAGTATAGCATCTGGTGCAAAGTATCACGTTGTTCTGAACCCTGATATTTATTTTGAAGCAGCTGATTTAGAGCAAATGATTGAATATATGGATGAGCATCCAGATATTGGGCATTTGATGCCACGAATTTTGGATCAATCAGGGAATTTACAATTCATGTGTAAAACCCTGCCATCACCCGTTGATTTATTTTTGAGATCTTTTGCCAAACAATTCATTTCAGAAAAAAGAGATAGAAAGTACCACCTTAAAAATCTTGATTACAATAAAATTATTGAGGCGCCATATTTATCGGGATGCTTTATGGTTTTAAGAATAGATGCCTTAAAAGAAATAGGCCTATTCGATGAGAGATTCTTCATGTATCCTGAGGACATAGATCTTACAAGGAGGATGACTGAAAAATATAAAACGGTGTATTACCCAAATGTATCGGTGATTCACAGGCACGAGAAAGCATCGTATAAGTCTTTAAAAATGAAGCTTATACACATGTATAATATGATTAAATATTTCAATAAGCATGGTTGGGTATTCGATTTAAAAAGAAGAAAATTGAACAAAAAAGCATTAAATCAGGTTCAGCATGATTAAAACAATCGGAGCATCAGGCTTTGTAGGAACAAGACTTCTTGAGCTTTTAGTTAAGCAGAATAAACCTGTTCAGAATATTGACAAGAACCCATCTCATTTTTTTAATGACCTTACAAGTATTGGTGATGTTCGAAATGAGCAAGAAATTGCGGAGGCACTTGGTGGTTCAGATCGGGTTGTTTTACTTGCGGCGGAGCATAGAGATGATGTAAGCCCGACTTCCTTATACTACGATGTAAATGTGCAAGGCATCAAAAATGTGCTTGCAGCCATGGATAAAAATGGGATCTCAAAAATTGTTTTTACCAGTTCGGTTGCTGTATATGGACTTAATAAAGTGAATCCGGATGAGAAGCACCCAACGGATCCTTTTAATCATTACGGTAAAAGTAAACTACAGGCAGAAGAGGTATTGAAAGATTGGTTTGATAAAGATCCGGAAAATAGACAAGTTCAAATCATCCGTCCAACTGTAATCTTTGGCGAGAGAAATAGAGGTAATGTTTACAATTTACTGAAACAGATTTCTTCGGGTTCATTCATGATGATTGGCAAAGGTCAGAATATGAAATCGATGGCATATGTTGGTAATATTGTGGCATTTATCAGTCAATTATTAGAGAACGAAACAGCAGGTTTTGAAATTTATAATTATGTTGACAAACCAGACCTGAACATGAATGAGCTTACCTCGGTAGTTACTAAGAAGATGGGTAGATCATTGTCAAAGGTGAGAATACCATATTTCTTAGGAATGTTAGGCGGGTTCGGTTTTGATGTATTGGCGCTCCTTACCAGAAAGAAATATGCAATTAGTTCAATAAGAGTTAAAAAATTCTGTGCCACTACGCAGTTTAATGCGGATAAAGCACAACAAAATTTTAAAGCACCATTCACCTTAAGTGAAGGTATAGAAAGAACCCTTGAGTTTGAATTTTTGAATAAAGATAAAAAAGAAGATGTAGTTTTCTTCTCAGAATAGGATTTATCTATTTAAGAAAGAATTATGACCCACCCCCTCCTCACCCCCTTCACCATCACCTCCTCAGACCTGAACCGTCCGTGGGGTGGTTTTTACGTTATCGATGAAGCCCAGGCGCAGCAGTTTGCTGACACTTTCTTTGATGGTCTTGACGTTTCGACCTTGAAAATAGGTGGGAAGCTGAGCCCGAAGATTTTACTCGTGGCGCCGGAGAAGCGTTTGTCTTGGCAGTATCATAACCGCAGGGCAGAGATTTGGAAGGTAGTGAGTGGTAAGGTTGGGGTAGTGCGCTCTGACGATGACCATGAAGGTGAGTTGGTGGTGCACAATGAGGGCGATGTCATTACGTTGGCACAAGGTGAACGCCACAGGTTGGTGGGACTTGATGTGCAGGGTGTGATTGCTGAAATTTGGCAGCATACTGACGCCAATCATCCGTCTGATGAGGATGATATCATTAGAGTTCAGGATGATTTTGGGAGATAATATTATTTAAAATGGCTTTAAAGAACATCAACCCCACACAAACTGCCGCTTGGCAAAAACTACAGGCTCACTTTGCGCAAGTGCAGGGGCTCAAAATGCAAGATTTATTTGCTGCGGACGCCAATAGGGCAGCGCAGTTTCATATAGAATGGCAAGATTTCTTATTGGACTTTTCAAAGAACCGCATTACGGCAGAAACCATGCAGTTGTTGCAAGAGTTGGCTACCGAGGTGCAGCTCAAGGATGCTATTGAGAAGTATTTTGCCGGAGACCTCATTAACCAAACCGAACAGCGTGCGGTGCTGCATACAGCGCTGCGTGCCGATGCAGGGCAAGAAATTTTGGTAGATGGCCAAGATGTCATGACCGAGATTCAGGCCGTGAAGCAAAAAATAAAAGGTTTTTGTGAGGGCGTGATTGCCGGTGAGCGCAAGGGTTTTACGGGCAAGGCCTTTACTGATGTCGTGAATATTGGTATTGGAGGTTCAGACCTCGGGCCAGCCATGCTCGACGACGCATTGGCTTTTTACAAGAATCATTTGAAGCTGCATTTTGTGTCTAACGTAGACGGTGATCATGTGCAGGAGGTCATTAAAAACCTGAACCCAGAAACTACGCTTTTTGTCATTGTTTCTAAAACTTTTACAACGCAAGAAACACTCAGTAATGCGCAAACCATTCGCGCTTGGTTCTTGAAAGCA
>JACCDI010025668.1_pt1 | contig 23918 bp, 23 predicted proteins | sample 7442791 | NCBI WGS metagenome assembly JACCDI01 (sample SAMN15323434, study PRJNA562643) | freshwater metagenome | isolation source: river surface water | place: USA:Blue River Watershed | collected 2017-08-15
GTCATTTTGTTCTACCCATTGGCAGATGACGCCTAGCGGAGCATCAGCTTGCTTGGTTCTTTCCATGATTCGCGTTAACGAATCAGGCTCATACCAGCAATCATCATCTGGAAATCCTAGGTGATGCATGGGTGTTGCTAGTTAATCCTGCACTGCGTGGCCGTGCGCATTGGCAGCGTGAATTACCCACTATGCAAAATGAGTTGTCTCAGATGCGCTCGTTATTAAAAGACATAGGCAAGCTACCGCCGGATAGTAAAAAATCATCCTTGCCAGTGTCGCGCCAAACATTAGAGAGTAGCCTGACTGAAAAAGGACTGAGAGCGGAAAGTCTTGAGATTGCCGATGGTCGTGTGAAGGCGAGTTTTGTCGACATCTCATTTTCTTCTTTTGCTGAGCTCTTACAGCAGTGGCAAATTGCCTCGCAACTAGTCGTTGAAGAAGTGACGGTGACGGCGCGTGATCGCATTGATCGAGTCGATGTCAGCGTTTCATTAAAACGAGCACGATGAAACGTAGTTTGCTGTGGAGTGCTGCAGCGATCTTGTCGATTTTAATAACGGTATTTATCAGTTTTCCAGCGGCGTGGCTTGTCCCATTGATGGAGCGCAAAACAGGCCAACATTTCACACTCGCTGATGTCCAAGGCACGCTATGGTCCGGCTCGGGCTATCTTGCGCTAATCAATAGTTCGGAGCATTCATCAGCATCAATACCATCAACGTTACTAGTGTTACCTGGTCGATTTGAGTGGACTTTGTCACCTCGGGTCTTGCTGGGTGAAGTCGATGCCCGAATTACGAATTCTCAATTACTCGATCATGTATTGACGGTGTCAGGTAGTTGGTAGGCCACCCAGATTCTCAGTTTAATCTGGCGATAATGTATGACAGGGGCGAGGGTGTTTGGTTCGCCGTACACGGTGGCGGATGAACTAAAGACAAACTTTCTGACTCCGTGTTGATGCAATACCTTTAACAGGGTGATACTCCCGTTGACGTTGTTGTCGTAATAGTCGAGCGGTTTGCTGATGGATTCGCTGACTGACTTTAGCCCAGCAAAATGAATGGCTGCGCTTACATTCTCTTGAGATAGTAGTCGCATCAATGCCGATTCATCGCGTACATCAATAAGATGAAATGGTAGCTTTTGTCGGCAGAGCGTCTGTATGCGATCCACAGTTCGCATAGAGCTATTACTCAGATTATCAACGGCGACTACGCGCCAACCCGCTTTGAGCAAGCAGACGCAGGTATGTGATCCTATGTAACCGGTTGCGCCGGTGACAAGTATAGTTTCAGCCATTGATGATTAGCTTTCAGAGTGTCGTAGGCCGAGAAAAAATGTCACTACAACTGCAGCAGCGACATCAAAACACCAGTCAGAAAGTGAGGCATTGCGATAAGGCAGGAAGTATTGGATGCCTTCGTCGATTAGACCAAGGCTGGCTATCACTAGAAGGCTAACTAGTATTCGTGTTATTCGGCTGCCAGTAATCGATTGAAAGCTTAGGAATGTCATCAAACCATAGGCCATAAAATGTAATAGCTTGTCACTAGCGTGCGCGGATAAGTGATTCGCTTGACCCGGCACAGAGCCTGCGCTGATCATAATGACAAAAAACAGGAGCAGTAAACAAAGTGGTAGTGGCCGAAATTTTATGATGACTAAACTTGGGATGTTCACGATACGCAAATCAAAATGCATTTCTATCCGTCCATCCTTTAAAAGCTGTCCACAGAATAATTTTCAAATCCATCCAAAATGACCAATGCTTTATATAGTGGAGGTCATAAGCGACTCGACGCGCCATTTTTTCTCGGGTATCTGTTTCACCACGAAAGCCGTTAATTTGCGCCCATCCTGTAATACCTGGTTTGACACGATGTCGTTGCATGTACATGATGAGTTTGTCTTTGTACAAATCATTGTGCGGTAATGCGTGTGGGCGTGGTCCAACAACGGACATATCCCCTTTAAGTACATTTAAAAATTGAGGTAGCTCATCTAAGCTGGTACGTCGAATGAAACGACCAATTGTTGTGATGCGCGGATCATTGCGGGTAGCTTGGGTGAGTCTTTGGTGAGGTTCGGCATGGATCTGCATGCTACGAAATTTATAGACATGAAAGATACGGCCATTTAATCCAAGGCGCGGCTGGCTAAAAAATATGGGCCCGTTCGAGGTAAATTTTATGGTAAGGGCTAGCGCTATTAGGATAGGCGCCAGCAGAATGAGTACGCATAATGCAAAAATTCGATCAAAGAGTTCTTTAAGTAAGCCATGGACATCGCGTATTGGTGGGCAGTTCAGCTCTACCGCTGCCATCCCTAAAAAATCACCTGATTTATTGCTTAGCAAACTCATTGCGGAGGTATCGGGTATCCAACGAATGTCGACTAGACTATTTCTAAGTAGATAATGAAGTTGACGAAGCTGCGATGATTCATTGAGCGATAGTGTGATCCACACTTCATGCGCGTGATGTTTTTGTATGGCGGACGGCAGTATATGCATGTCGCGAATAATTTCTATTCCTGACTGAGGGCATATAGACGCAGAGGTATCGTACAGGCCGCAAATGACATAGCTGGTCGATTGATGATGTTGGGCGCGCTTATGTAGTTCTTTACCTGCAGCACCGTAACCTATGATGATGACACGTCGTTGGTTATAACCATGTTCACGCAGGCTCTGCATGGAGGCGCGTATCAGTAAGTGTATAAAGGTGATGCTGGCGACTGATAAGAGGTACCAAGTAGCAATCCAGGTCCAGGAGAGAGGATGAATTGGTTGAGTCAGCGATACAAACAACACACCCACACCGATTATTAAACTGAGTGAAGCTGCCATCTGACAGAAGGTGACAGCGAACAGGTGATTATTCGAAAGCATGCGAAATTTAAATCGCGGTAGCATCGGTAAAGCGAGCGCAGCACAAAAGTACGTGACGATCAGGTGCGAATTGGAGAGTGTGTTTAGAGGTACGGACAGTCGTAGTAGAGCTGCGCTGTGGGCCAAAGAAAAAATGATGACGATATCGAGAACGCGCACGGCATACTCAGTGAGTGATGAATATTCTTGGGTGATGTCCCGCATGTTTCGTGTCGCGTTGTTGAATTAAGTGACGAATCTGAACATTGATATGGATCAGAGTTCATATTGGACAAGTTGTGAATTTCATAAGTGCCGTCGGATTGAGATCGATCAACTAAGATTCTGTGCGCTATCATTTGCATCTATGAGTACTGAAAATTCAAATGAAACTAGCCTGTATGAGCTAATCGGCGGCGATGCCCAGCTACGAATTCTTGTCGATCGTTTTTATGACTTGATGGATTTAGAGCCGGAGTTCAAAGCGCTACGTGCTATGCATCCTGCTACGCTTGATGGCTCGCGCGACAAGCTGTATTTTTTCTTGTCGGGTTGGATGGGTGGTCCTGATTTATATACGCCACGTTTTGGTAATGCTTTTCTGCGAGCCCGACATTTACCTTTTAAGATAGCCAGTCAAGAACGCGATGAATGGTTAACCTGCATGCTGCTGGCGATGCGGGATTTGAACTATAGCGAAGCAACGCAAGATATCTTGCTTAATGGCTTGTTTGGCACTGCAGACTGGATGAGGAACTCACCCGGTTAGATTAGCAAGTGCTCTAAATAAAACCATCAAAGGCTAAGACAGCGACAAGCTCACCTGCTGCGACGTCGCTTTGATCATGATCTAAAACTACCATGCAGTTAGCTTCCGACATGGAGCTAAGAATGCCCGAGCCTTGCGCACCGGTTAGTGTGACGTGCTGCTTACCGCTTGTGTCTGTCGATACAATGGCGCGTTGGTATTCTGTGCGTCCCGGTTTTTTTCGTATGGCATGTGTACTGGCTATCTTGAGTAAGGTTTGTGCATGTGGCTTTGTGCCCATAAGCTGATAGATAGCATCGCGCGCCAAAAAATAAAATGTCGCCATGACTGCGACAGGATTTCCCGGTAGTCCAAACAAGAGCGCGGTACGTCCATCGCTCTGAATTTTTCCAAAGGCCATAGGTCGACCGGGGCGCATAGCAATTTTGCAGAACAGTACTTCACCTAATCGCGCCATCATTTGACGAGTGTAATCAGCGTCACCGGCGGATACACCGCCGGTGGTGATGATCACGTCGGCTTGTGCGCATGCTTCACGCAAAGCTTTTTCTAGTGATGCAGGGTCGTCTTTCACCACGCCCATATCAATCGGCTCGCACTGCGCACGGACTAACATGCTGTGCAACGTGTAGCGGTTGCTGTCATACACGCAGCCTTCATCGAGGACTTGACCGATGGAACGTAGCTCGTCGCCAGTAGAAAAAAAAGCGACACGTGGCCGTCGAATAACAGCGATATCAGCGATACCCAAAGACGCCAGTAAACCAATATCGGCCGGAGACAAGCGTTTACCTTTGCGAAGTGCGACTGATCCTATGCGCAGATCCTCGCCGGCCAGTCGGCGGTTGTCACCAGCATTCACTGTATTCGGCCTAATACTGATGTGCGTATCGGTCGCATCATTCACTAACTCTTGCGCAATAACGGTATCGCAGCCACGCGGAATGGCTGCGCCCGTCATGATGCGCACGCATTCACCTGATCGAACTTCCGATAGATAGGGATGACCAGCGTAGGCTTTACCAACAACATTTAACTTTGAGGGTTTATTCGCTAGATCAGTCGCTATAAAGGCATAGCCATCCATAGCAGAATTATCGTAAGAGGGTACGTTGATTGGTGAGATCACATCCTGCGCAAGCACGCGTCCCAACGACTGTTTTAATGGCAGCGTTTCAGTATCGTTTAACGGAGTAATACAGCGCGCGATAACTTGCTGAATAATGGCAACCGGCACATCGTACTGGTCGTTACCAGTGATTAGATCAGATAGATCGGGGAGAATGGCGTGAGACATTCGCGTGTCGGCTTAGCCGCCGATATACGACATTTCAACTTTACGATCGCTGCGTGACAAGCCTTCAGTATTGATAGTGCGTAGTTCGGAGTACCGATCATCACGCTTCGCCCACAGATGAGAAACAGCTGAGGTGATTTCAGCATCGCTGTGGCCGTTGCGCAGTAGTGCGCGTAAATCATGGCCGCCGGTAGCAAACAAGCAGGTAAAGAGTTTGCCCTCGGTTGAAAGACGCGCACGATTGCAATCGCTGCAAAACGCTTGTGTAACGCTGGAGATAACGCCGATCTCGCCGCTACCGTCGGTATAGCGCCAACGTTCGGCGGTCTCGCCGGTGTAATTGGCATCAACCACTTCGAGTGGCATGGATTCGCTGATACGTCGTACCACCTCGGCTGAAGGAATAACTTCATCCATTTTCCAACCGTTTGATGCGCCAACATCCATGTATTCAATAAAACGCAAGATGACGTCGCTGCCTTTGAAGTGGCGCGCCATGGGAACGATTTCCTGATCGTTCATGCCACCTTTAACTACCATGTTGACTTTGATGGGGCCGAGTCCGACTTGACTGGCAACCGCAATTCCGTCCAGCACATCGGTGACCGGAAAATCGACATCGTTCATCCGTTTGAAGGTAGCGTCGTCGAGTGAATCGAGCGAGACGGTAACGCGTTTAAGGCCAGCATCTTTAAGCGACTGTGCTTTTTTACCCAGCAATGACGCATTAGTGGTCATAGTCAGATCGAGTGGCTTACCATCAACGGTGGTCAGCACGGCCAACATTTCGATCAGCTTTTCTATATTTTTACGGAGTAGCGGTTCACCGCCGGTCAAACGAATTTTTTCTACGCCATGCGCGATAAAAATTTTCGCGATGCGTGTGATTTCTTCAAACGACAGCAACGAGCTGTGCGGTAAAAATTGATAGCTGGTGTCGAATACTTCTTTCGGCATGCAGTACACGCAGCGAAAGTTACAGCGGTCGGTCACTGATATACGCAAGTCGCGCAAGGGGCGACTGAGTGTGTCTGACAGCAAACCGGTAGCGGGCGTCAGTTTTTCAGGAATGTGGGGCACGGCATGCAGATAACGCAGGTCGGCTACGGGAATGATGCGCTCGGTCATGTGAGTTAACTACGACGGTGATGCGGGTATTCGGTGCCCCACATAATGGGAGGCTACCACCAGGGCACGTAAGATACCACGAGGCCGGCAACTGCACAGGCGACGATCACGCGCGTCGCACTGACTTTAAAGCGCATCAGCGCGATAGCAGCGGCTAGCCCGATGGCGATCGAGGCGCTATCCCACTGGCTAAGCGGCTGCGAAATATGAAATACCTGATCAGCAAAAAAAACAGCCAAGCTGGTGATGACGCCTACGACAGCGGCAGAAATCGCGGTCAGCGGCGCAGTTAAACGAATATTGTCGCGAGTTGCTTCGACCAAAGGGCCTCCCGCCAAGATAAAGATGAAGGACGGCAGAAAGGTAAAAAAAGTGGCAACCACAGCCCCCGCGGTACCTGAAGCAAATAGTGCGATGGGTCCAAATAGGGAAAAGTTTGCAAAAATTTCTTTAGTCCAGCCGCCGATGAAACCAACGAATGCAACGATCATGATCAATGGCCCGGGTGTGGTCTCACCTAAGGCTAAGCCATCCATCATTTGATCAGGAGTGAGCCATTCAAACGTAGTAACAGCACCTTGATAGACATAGGGAAGTACTGCATACGCACCGCCAAAGGTGAGTAGCGCTGCTTTAGTAAAAAACCACGCCATTTGAGATAGGGGATTTTTTTCACCAAGCAGTAGATTGAGTAAGGCCATGCCGGTGACAGCGATGACGATGCCGAACGCACTGGTCAGTAGTAGTTTGCGACGACTGAAAGCGGCATGCGCGGGTGGTGGAGTGTGGTCATCGATAAGCGCTGGACCAAACGTTTCTTTGCTTGATGGATGACCGCCGCCGGGTTGAAAAAAATCTGGCATAACGCGACCGCCGATGAAGCCCACCAACGCAGCCACACCAATGATGAGCGGGAATGGCAGCTGAAATACAGAGATAGAAATAAAAGCGAGTACAGCGATGCCGATTAACCAGCGATTTTTAAGCGTGCGCGAACCGATACGCCAGGCTGCTGAAATTACGATGGCGACGACAGCTGGTTTGATGCCAAATAAAATTCCGGCCACGACCGGTAAATCACCAAACGCCACGTACAGCCATGAAAGCCCGATAAACATCAGCAAGGATGGCAGTACAAACAATGCGCCTGCCATGATGCCGCCGACGGTGCGGTGCATTAGCCATCCGATATAGACTGCTAACTGCATGGCTTCAGGGCCGGGTAACAGCATGCAGTAATTAAGTGCGTGAAGAAAGCGGCGTTCTGAAATCCAGCGCATGCGCTCAACTAAGTCAGCGTGCATCAGCGCGATTTGACCCGCGGGACCACCAAAACTAATGCAACCTAATTTCAACCAGTAGCGAAATGCTTCAGCTAGCGACACTGAGGCGGGAGGCTCATGCGATCTAACTGAAACTTCATCCGGTGTGGTCACGATAGATGACAAGTGTTGATTACATATTCGGATAGTTGGGGCCGCCACCGCCTTCGGGGGTCACCCACACAATATTTTGAGTAGGGTCTTTGATATCGCAGGTTTTGCAATGCACGCAGTTTTGCGCATTGATTTGTAATCGATCGCCGTTCGTGTCGTTAATATATTCATACACTCCGGCCGGGCAGTAGCGAGATTCAGGGCCGGCGTATTTCGCGAGATTGATATCAACCGGTACGGCTGGATTTTTTAAGGTGAGATGCGACGGCTGATGTTCGTTGTGGTTGGTATTGGATATGAATACCGACGACAGACGATCAAAGGTCAGTTTGCCATCCGGTTTAGGATAAATGATAGGTTCGCACTCTGAAGCAGGTTTCAGCATTTCGTGGTCCGCATGCGTATGGTGCAATGTCCATGGCGCTTTACCACGCAGTACTAATTGATCAATGCCTACCATCAGCGCGCCGGTATATAAACCTTTGCTCATCCACGGTTTAAAGTTACGCGCGACATGCAGTTCTTCATGTAACCATGAATTTTTGAACGATGTGGCATAGGCCGTGAGTTCATCTTGCGCACGTTCAGCGACTAAAGCATCAAACGCTGCTTCAGCAGCAAGCATGCCGGATTTCATGGCGGTGTGACTGCCCTTAATGCGACTCGCATTTAAAAACCCAGCATCGCAGCCTATCAGTGCGCCGCCTGGGAAGGTGAGTTTGGGCAGTGATTGAATACCGCCGGCGGTAATGGCACGCGCGCCATACGAGACACGTTTTCCACCGTCGAAAAATCCGCGTATGGCGGAGTGCGTTTTGTAACGCTGAAATTCTTCGAACGGTGAGAGATAAGGATTTTGATACGACAGACCAACGACGTAACCCACCACGACTTGATTGTTTTCTAAGTGATACAGGAAGGACCCACCGTAGGTGTCAGAGTCGAGAGGCCAACCGGCGGTATGAATCACCAAGCCGGGTTGATGTTTAGCTGGATCGATTTCCCACAGTTCTTTAATGCCGATGCCGTAGGTTTGCGGATCGCGACCTTCATCTAAACGATAAGCAGAAATTAACTGCTTACCTAAGTGGCCGCGTGCGCCTTCGGCGAACAAGGTGTATTTTGCGCGTAACTCCATACCCAGCTGAAATTCGCTAGTGGGCTTGCCTTCACGATCGATACCCATATTGCCAGTAGCAACGCCGACCACAGCGCATTGTTCGTCATATAAAATTTCCGCCGCCGTAAAGCCGGGAAAGATTTCTATGCCCATACTCTCCGCTTGCTGCGCGAGCCAGCGCACCACGTTGCCCAGTGAGATGACGTAGTTACCGTGATTTTTAAAGCAGTCAGGCAGCATCCATTGAGGTGTGCTGGTAGCGCTAGTCTCAGTCAAAAAAAGAAACCGATCTTCAGTGACAGCGGTGTTTAGCGGTGCGCCGCGCTCTTTCCAATCGGGGAATAACTCGCTCATGGCACGCGGATCCATGACGGCGCCAGATAGGATGTGGGCGCCAGGTTCGCTGCCTTTTTCGAGTACGCAAACGGATAATTCTTTGCCTTGTTTTTCGGCTAGCTGCTTCAAGCGAATGGCGGCGGAGAGTCCCGCCGGACCGGCGCCGACGATGACGACGTCATAGTCCATGCATTCGCGCGGGCCGTATTGTTCTAAAAAGGCAGGGTTTTGGCTTGGATTCATGGCGTACGGGATAGGTTTGGGCGACGAAGATAGTAGGTGGGCATTGTCGGGGATTTTGGGCTTGCGCGCTAGCTCGGGCAAGCTGTTTCGGGCTGAATCATGTAATGATAGCGGGTTGGCTGGCGATTGCCGGCTCGATCGGCAGAAATAACAATTTTAGGGAGACATCGTGGGCATCGAAGTAAATCTCAATGGCAAGGTGGCGTTGGTGACGGGCGCCTCGAGTGGTTTAGGGACTCGTTTTGCAAAAATTCTCGCAGAAGCGGGCGCGCAGGTAGTGTTGGCAGCGCGCCGCACTGAGCGCTTAAAAGAATTGCGCGCCGAGATTGAAGCCGCGGGTGGTGCAGCTCACATGGTTAGCTTGGATGTGACGGACTATGCGAGCATCAAATCAGCGCTGGCTCATGCTGAGACTGAAGCGGGTCATATCGATATTCTGATCAATAACTCCGGTGTCTCGACCACTCAGCGTTTAGTGGATGTCACACCGGAAGACTATCAGTTTGTGATGGATACCAATTTGCGCGGTTCGTTTTTTGTGGCGCAAGAAGCCGCTAAACGAATGATCATGCGTGCAAAGAGTGAGCCGAATCGTCAACATCGCATCGTGAACATTGCATCAGTAGCCGGTTTGCGTGTGTTGTCACAGATTGGTGTGTATTGCATGAGCAAAGCCGGGGTCGTGCAGATGACGAAAGCGATGGCGCTTGAGTGGGGTCGTTACGGCATCAATGTCAACGCAATTTGCCCAGGCTATATCGAGACAGAGATTAATCGCGAATACTTCCGTAGCGAAAGCGGACGTAAATTAGTCGATATGTTGCCGCGCAAACGTGTGGGTCAACCTGAAGACCTCGATGGCTTGTTATTGCTATTAGCGTCGGATGAATCACGCTTTCTTAACGGCGCGATCATGACGGCAGACGATGGTATGTCGGCATTCTAATGAGCTCAGCGTCTGACTACACGCTAGTACATAGCGTGCGTATGCCGCTACGATGGGGCGATATGGATGCGATGGGGCACGTTAACAATACCGTTTATTTTCGTTACCTAGAGCAAGCACGAATTGAATGGTTTGAAGCGATGGGTTGTCCACCCGCGTTTTCTGGTATTGGTCCTGTCATCATTAGTGCGCACTGTACTTTTTTAAAACAGTTACGTTACCCCGGTGATATCACCGTTAACACGCTAGTCGGCGATTTCGGACGCTCAAGCTTTCATACACGTCATGAAATACGTCGAGTTGATGACCCCACCACGCTGATGGCCGAAGGTGGATCTAAGGTGGTATGGGTCGATCAACGCATAGAAAAATCGGTGCCACTGCCCGACGAGATGCGTGCTTTGCTGGTGAAATTATGCGTCACGTGATTGTTATTACTTGAATGGTCGTGGCAGAATTGCGCCTTTGATTTTTTTAAAAATTTTCTTTAGCCTCTAGTACGTTTTTCAGGAACATCTATGAAAAAGCTTTACCCAGATGCGGCGAGTGCGCTCGCAGGCGTTGTTAAAAATGGCCAGACCGTTGCGGTAGGGGGTTTTGGTTTGTGCGGTATTCCGGAAGCCTTGATCGCTGCTTTGCGCGATTCGGGTGTACAGGGTTTAACGGCTATTTCAAATAATGCAGGTGTTGATGGTTTTGGTTTGGGCCAACTACTCAACACCCGTCAAATCAAAAAAATGATTGCTTCCTATGTGGGTGAGAACAAAGAATTCGAACGTCAATATCTCGCTGGTGAATTAGAGTTGGAATTCACACCTCAGGGAACGTTAGCTGAAAAACTGCGTGCAGGTGGAGCAGGTATACCAGCATTTTTTACACGGACTGGTGTAGGTACGCTGGTTGCTGAAGGTAAAGAGTTGCGTGAATTTGATGGCGAGACCTATGTGATGGAAAAATCACTGGTGGCCGACGTGTCGCTGGTCAAAGCATGGAAAGCAGACCCGGTTGGCAATCTGATTTATCGCAAGACCGCGCGCAACTTTAATCCGAATGTCGCGATGGCGGGTAAGACAACGATTGTAGAAGTTGAAGAATTAGTTGGCATTGGCGATCTTGATCCCGATGCCATTCATACCCCAGGTATTTTTGTTCATCGTATTGTGGTGAACGCTAATCCAGAAAAACGTATAGAACAACGCACGGTTCGTGCATAGTAAAGCGGAGAAAATACGATGGCATGGACACGTGAAGAAATGGCCGCTCGTGCAGCGAAAGAACTGCAAGACGGCTTTTATGTAAATTTAGGCATTGGTCTGCCGACGATGGTGGCCAACTATGTTCCGAATGATATTGAAGTGTGGCTTCAGTCTGAAAATGGTTTATTAGGTATTGGGCCATTTCCAACGGAAGATGCCGTCGATGCGGATTTGATTAATGCGGGTAAGCAGACGATTACGGCAATTCCCGGATCATCGATTTTTAGCTCGGCGGATTCATTCGGCATGATTCGCGGCGGCAAAGTGAACATCGCCATTTTAGGAGCGATGCAGGTATCCGAGCATGGTGATCTGGCGAATTGGATGATCCCCGGAAAAATGGTGAAGGGCATGGGCGGCGCGATGGACTTGGTGGCGGGTGTGCAACGCGTTGTCGTTTTGATGGAACACGTAGCGAAAGCCAAAGATGGAAGCAAATCGCACAAGCTCTTAAAAAAATGCACGCTGCCTTTGACAGGTGTGGGCGTGGTCGATCGCATCATTACTGATTTGGGTGTACTGGATGTCACTGAAAAAGGGTTGAAGCTAGTTGAATTAGCGCCTGGCGTGACCAAAGAAGAGTTGATTGATAGCTCAGACTGCGCGATTCATTTTTAGTCTGTTTACTGTATTCCCGCTAGTAATTAGCAAAGCCCAGTCAACTGATTGACTGGGCTTTTTTCTTTAGGTGAACTCTTAGTGTTGTCTGCTACCGTTGTTTAGCAACACGATGTACTAGTTGATGTACTGACCTGTTACTACCCTGATTTTCCTCCCATATTTTTGCGCATACTTGTTTCACTAAAGCGTGCAGCGCACGATTTTTTTGAATTAAATTTACAGGGGCAGGCCATCATGCGAGGTTCTTCAGGGATTCCTAAAAGCGATATCAACTCGGCGTTGGTGCCTGATTCCACAGCGAGTACTGATGCAGAATTAAAAAATAGTACAGAAACTTATAAGCGATTAAAAACGCATAAACCACCCTCGGTTCGAGAAAAAGAGCGGGCTCAAGCTCAAGGTGATAATGTTAAAACAGGTAAGGACTATGCCGCCGAAAGCAAATTACACGCACCCAGCTCAAGGGGGAGCACCAGTCCGCTTTCATCTCAAGATATGAATCAACATACAGCACCAGTTGTTTCTTCTTCGCGAAAAAATTCGCACATGAAAAGCGAGACCCATACTAAAGCGAATGATATTAAAGAAATTGCAGTATCACTGGCGCTTCGCATTCAACCCGCAATGGTTGAAAAGGAATTGAATCAATTAGAAATTGTTATGAAGGGCCTGGAAGATAATAATCTTCGATTTAACCGTCCACCACTTGTTAACTACAGCGAAATCAAGGAGTTTATTCGAACAGGAATTATCAGGGTGATCGAATTTAAGGAGGGTGCCATTTCCGATCAGGCAGAGGATTTGCTGATACGCATGATTCGACTGGGTTGTGATCCGAATGTGGCAGATAAATATGAAAACTCGGTACTCATGTTTGCCTGTAAGGCAGGGCGATCTGCGTTGGTAAAGGTACTTCTGACCGAATGCCCCGATCTCAGAAAAGACTGGCTTAATGTGCATGGCCAAAATGCGGCGATGATGGCTTATAAATATGATAATTCACAGCTTTATCTTTTACTCGAGGAGGCGGGAATCTCTCGACACCCTGAAAACCCAGCCCTTTACATGTATCTCAGTTCATTTCAAATAACCGGCGACGATTCAACAGATTCTGAAACGGATGACTATTTAGATTTATTTGAAGAAAATAACTTTATGAATCTTGCTGATGTGAATGGACAAACTTTACTCTTTCACGCCGTTATCCATGAAGATGTTGATTTTGTTACTTTTCTTTGCAAACAGAAAAAATTTCCTAATGTATCGCTGCGCGACCGTAATCAAAAATCTGTGTTTGATTACATAAAGCAGATCAAAGATCCGGAAAAAAAGAAAAAAATATCTGACCTTATCTATAACTTGAGTCTGGAGACCGGCTCGCTACAACAACTCGCCAAATATACTTACTCGGGTGGTGTTTTGAAAAAATATTAATCACTGCGCAGCCCAGCCGCCGTCCATATTCCATGCAGCGCCTCGCACCTGAGATGCGGCGGGGCTGCACAAAAACACGGCGAGTTCTCCCAACTGTTCGGGAGTAACGAATTCAGCCGATGGCTGCTTTTCTATGAGTAGCTCGTGCTTTGCTTCTTCTTGCGATAGTGATTTGTCGTGCGCGCGTGCATCGACTTGTTTTTGCACCAGTGGTGTCAACACCCATCCCGGACAAATCGCGTTACAGGTGACTCCCGTTTGGGCGTTTTCTAATGCAGTGACTTTGGTTAAACCGATGATGCCGTGCTTGGCAGCGACATACGCAGATTTACCAGCGGATCCCACTAAACCATGTACTGAGGCGATGTTGATGATGCGCCCCCAGTTATTTTTTTTCATGAAGGGCAAGGCTAAGCGCGAGGTGTGAAATGCTGAACTCAGGTTGATGGCAATTACAGCATCCCAGCGTTCGACTGGAAAATCTTCCACATTAGCGACGTGCTGTATGCCTGCATTATTAACTAAAATATCGATGCCACCCATTTGAGTCGCGGACTCGCGCATCATGTGCTCGATCTCAGTCGCTTTCGACATATCAGCGCCACTGTAGATCGTGCGCACCCCATGCTGTTGAGCGATATCTTTTTGCAGTTGATCAATAACGGTGGCATCGCCAAAGCCATTCAATATGATATGCGCGCCCTGAGCGGCGAGTGCATTAGCGATACCCAGACCGATGCCAGAGGTGGATCCAGTGACTAGGGCTGTTTTGCCTGAGAGTGAACGATTCTGCATTTTTTTCTCTTAAAAAGATGATCGGTTACAGGGGATTGTAAGGCCAGAGACCAGTAAAATGAGGGTCTATTCAATAAATCTGGAGTGCCCTTACATGACGCAGCCAATAATTAACAGGGTGCAGTGTCTGTCGCCGCTTGGCTTACATCACATGGCGTACAAGGAGTGGGGCGATCCGCATAATCCTGCGGTGCTGGTCTGTGTGCATGGCGTCTCGCGGGTGTCGGATGATTTCGATGATCTGGCGCGTGCTTTATCGGATCGCTATCGTGTGATTTGTCCGGATGTGGTGGGCCGCGGGCGTTCATCTTGGCTGAAAAATCCCCATTTATATGCCGTGCCTCAGTATGTCAGCGACATGGTGACCCTAATAGCGCGCCTCAATGTACAGACGGTGGATTGGTTTGGAACGTCTATGGGCGGGTTAATTGGTATGGGGTTAGCATCGCTACCGGAATCGCCGATTCGCAAAATGATAATGAATGATATTGGTCCCAACTTAAATTATTCAGCCTTGCAGCGCATTGCGGCCTATATAGGCTTGGATAGGCACTTTAGTAGTTTTGAAGAAGGTGAGGAATATATCCGTTCAGTAGCGGCTTCGTTTGGAACGCACACGAATGATCAGTGGGACAAATTAGCGCGCGATGTACTTAGACAGCAACCGGATGGAACGTGGCGGCGACATTACGATCCATCGATTGCGAAGGCGTTTGGCAATATGACAGAAGAGAATGTGATGCAAGGTGAAGCAGCTTTATGGGCTGCGTATGATGCGATTCGTTGCCCGGTGTTGTTAGTGCGAGGTGAGCAATCGGATTTGCTGACTGCCGAGACTGCAAAACGCATGACTGAGCGCGGACCACGAGCTCAACTAGTTGTATTACCTAATGTCGGCCATGCCCCGACGTTTGTGAATGCAGATCAGATAGACATTGCGCGCCGATTTTTACTCTCTTAAACGCAGATTCAATTCGAAACTCAGTAAGGTATAACTACAGTAAGTTATAGATGCTGTAGGGTATAAATATTTCGCAGGAAGATTTTCGTTATGGTTTCCTCCACCCTTCATACCGAAGGTAATGAAGCATTGATCGCTGGCTTGCGTGCTGAGGATGCCGCACGTGTGTTAGACGCTCAGGAATTTGTTCGTGCGTTGTACGCAGATCGTCAGGTACCGACGGGACAGGATGCGCTGAGTTTTTCACGCGGTGTGGTGTCGGCATTGGCGGCGTTGCGGACTGATGCTGATACGCGTATTGCGGGCATGTTGTTTGAATTGACTGCGATCGATGAAAAAAGTGCACTGCAAATTGAATCGAATTTCGGCACCGAAGTCGCTAACATGGTTACGGGTATTCGTCAGCTCATGCGCTTGCATGAGGGTGTGATTATTCATAAAGAAGTAGGTAAGAGTAAGAACAGCGCGACCACACAGCTAGAGACCTTGCGCAAGATGACGCTGGCGATGGCGACCGATATGCGAGGCGTATTAGTGCGACTGGCATCGCGCTTGACGACGCTACGTTATTTTGCTGAATGCAAACTAGAAAACGACATGACCTTGCGCTACGCGCGTGAGACCTTTGATTTGTATGCGCCGTTAGCGAATCGACTTGGCGTGTGGCAGCTCAAATGGGAGCTGGAGGATTTGTCATTTCGTTTTAGTGATCCCGACGGGTATAAGAAAATCGCCCGCATGCTAGAAGAGCGACGGATAGAGAGAGAAAGCTTTGTCGACGAGTGTATTGTCAGACTCAAAACCGAATTAGCAACGGCAGATATTAAGTCTGAAGTATATGGGCGCCCCAAGCATCTCTATAGTATCTGGAGCAAGATGCAAGGTAAGGATATTGATTTTTCGCGCTTGCATGATGTGCGTGCGTTTCGTGTGATCGTTGATGATATAAAAACATGCTACGCCGTTCTGTCTATCGTTCATAACATCTGGACTCCGGTGACGGAAGAATTCGATGATTACATCGCGCGCCCTAAATCGAATGGCTATCAATCACTACATACGGTGGTTCAGGCGAATGATGGACGCACGCTAGAGGTGCAGATACGTACTCAGGATATGCATCGCTTTGCCGAGTATGGCGTGGCCGCGCACTGGCGCTACAAGGAAGGCAGTGGTGGTTCTGCTGATCAAAAATACGATGAAAAAATTGCCTGGCTACGACAGCTACTAACCTGGAAAAGCGAAGTGGCGGATGCTGTGGTGGGACAAGATGATACGGATCGTCAATGGGTAGAACAATTAAAATCAGCGTCTCTGAATGACCGCATCTATGTGATGACACCGCAAGCTCGTGTGATTGAATTACCGGCGGGTGCTACGCCGATTGATTTTGCGTATCACTTGCACAGTAATATCGGACATCGTTGTCGCGGCGCGAAAATCAACGGCACTATGGTTCCATTGAATACAGTGCTTAAAAATGCGCAGACGGTAGAAATAATTACTGCTAAGGGTGAGGCTGCAGCTTCGGGTTCAGCAGGTCCATCGCGTGATTGGCTGTCGGATGGTTTTACGGCGAGTCAGCGTACGCGTGCAAAAATTCGCGCGTGGTTTAACGCTATCGAGCAAGAAGAAACTTTGTCACATGGTCGAGCAGTACTTGAAAAAACCTTGCAGCGTGAAGGTAAGACTGCGGTCAACCTGGAAGATCTTGCGCACAAATTAGGTTTTGCCAAGCTCGATGAGTTATTGCTAGCAGTTGGCAATGAAAGACTAAGTCTGCGTTTGATAGAGCAGGCTTTACATGCAAATGACGCTAACAAGGCTGTCCCTTTAGAAGAGCCTGCATTAACGCGTAAAAGTCGAGCATCGAGCGTTACTCAGGGTGGCAAATCGGGCGTGCTGGTATTAGGTACCAGTGGATTGCTAACGAGTATGGCGAGTTGCTGCAAGCCAGCGCCACCAGATCCTATTGTTGGTTTTATTACGCGTGGTAAGGGTATTTCAATTCATCGCGCTAGCTGTAAAAATTTTTCGCAAATGTGTCTGCGCGCGCCGGAGCGCATGGTGCAAACCGAGTGGGGTGCATTGACCACGGATACGGTGTATCCCGTAGATGTGTTTGTGCAGGCGAGCGATAGACAAGGTTTGTTACGTGATATCTCAGATATATTTTTGCGCGAAAAAATCAATGTGATTGGTGTGTCGACGCGTAGCAGTAAAGGTCAGGCATTTATGTCGTTTACGGGTGAGATTTCATCAACGGCTCAATTACAACGCGCACTCGGTGTGATTCGGGATGTGAAAGGCGTATTGGAGGTTAGGCGAACGTAAATCGAACCTAAATCTAACCTAAGGCAGCGTAAATGAGGCGTGCTTGCAGGGTGATGTAAGGTTTTGGCATGTCATAAAACTAAGTTTCGCCGGATATCTGCCTTGTGAGACTGGCAGAAAGATTCAAAGCTGGCTATAATCCGGCCTCTTTAGGCGCGTAGCTCAGCTGGTTAGAGCACTACCTTGACATGGTAGGGGTCGTTGGTTCGAGTCCAATCGTGCCTACCAAATTTTTCTTAAAAATCATGCGGTTTGCGTCTTTTAAGAAAACTTTGGTATTACATTGGGACTAACAATGAGTTAGTCCACTTTTTACTCAGCAGGATTTTTTGTAAGAGCGAGAAAGGCACCACGGTTATGACACCGCGAACTAGCACCACGTTTTTTGGTTTGATTCGCTAGTCCGATTCTCGGTTTTACCATGCAGTGAGAAAAGCGCGGCTAGCCCGCGTTTTTTTATGCCTCAAAACAGGCGATTCTTTGCAGGAGAATTACTATGATTTCGATTCGACTTCCCGATGGCTCGCAGCGCGAGTTTGACGCGCCCGTCACTGTGGCGCAGGTTGCGGCCTCAATTGGCGCTGGTCTAGCCAAAGCGGCACTCGCTGGCAAGGTCGACGGTGCGCTGGTTGATACTTCACATTTGATTAGTCAGAACGCTGAGCTAGCGATCATTACCGACAAAGATGCCGATGGCTTAGAGGTGATACGTCACTCGACCGCTCACTTGCTGGCCTATGCTGTTAAAGAGCTTTTTCCAGATGCGCAGGTAACGATAGGGCCGGTGGTTGATAACGGTTTCTATTACGATTTTTCGTATAAGCGTCCATTTACGCCAGAAGATCTGGAAACGATTGAAAAGAAGATGGCTGAGCTGGCAAAGAAAGATGAGCCAGTGCAGCGCAAAGTTTTAGCGCGTGATGAAGCGGTAGCGTATTTCAAATCGATTGGTGAGGCTTATAAGGCCGAGATCATTGAGTCGATTCCCGCCAATGAAGATGTGTCTTTGTATAGCGAAGGTAAATTTACCGATCTCTGTCGTGGTCCGCACGTACCGTCAACAGGTAAGTTAAAGGTATTTAAGTTGATGAAGCTGGCCGGTGCGTATTGGCGCGGCGATTCAAAAAACGAGATGCTGCAGCGTATTTACGGTACGGCTTGGGCTAAGAAAGAAGACCAAGAGGCGTATCTTCATATGTTGGAAGAAGCCGAAAAACGTGATCACCGCAAGCTGGGCAAAGTGCTGGATCTGTTTCACTTTCAAGACGAAGCGCCGGGCTTAATTTTCTGGCACCCCAAGGGATGGACAGTATGGCAGCAGGTCGAGCAATACATGCGTCGCGTGTATCAAGACAACGGCTATCAAGAAGTCAAAGCACCGCAGATTCTTGACCGCACGCTGTGGGAAAAGTCTGGGCACTGGGATAACTACAAAGACAATATGTTCACCACGGATTCGGAGAATCGGCACTATGCGTTAAAGCCGATGAATTGCCCGGGTCATGTGCAAATTTTCAAATCAAATCTTCATTCGTATCGCGAACTTCCTCTGCGCTATGGTGAGTTTGGTCAGTGCCATAGAAACGAGCCATCAGGATCACTGCACGGAATGATGCGTGTACGCGGCTTTACTCAAGATGATGGCCATATTTTCTGTACCGAAGATCAGATCCTTGATGAGTGCGTAGCATTCACGGCCCTGTTACAGAAGGTGTACCGCGATTTTGGATTTAGTGAAGTGATTTACAAGGTCGCTACTCGTCCAGAAAAACGTGTGGGTTCGGATGATTTGTGGGACAAGGCTGAAAAAGCCTTAATCACCTCGCTCGAACGCTCTGGCTGCCATTACGAAATTTCGCCGGGCGAAGGCGCCTTTTACGGACCGAAAATTGAATACACCTTAAAAGATGCCATTGGTCGTGCTTGGCAATGCGGCACGATTCAGGTGGATTTCTCCATGCCAGTGCGCTTGGAGGCTGAGTACGCGGCGGAAGATAACAGCCGTAAGGTACCGGTCATGTTGCATCGAGCTATTTTGGGATCTTTGGAACGTTTCATCGGCATGCTGATCGAAAATCACGCGGGTGCGTTGCCAGTTTGGCTAGCTCCGAGCCAGGTTAGCATTTTGAACATTTCCGAGGGTCAGATTGAATATGCGCAAAAACTTGAGCAAAACCTGAAAAAACAAGGGTTTAGAGTACATACTGATTTGCGCAATGAGAAAATAACCTATAAAATACGCGAGCATTCAATGCAAAAAATTCCTTACATCGTCGTTGTCGGCGACAAGGAACGGGATGCAAACACAGTGGCCGTGCGTGCTCGAGGCAATGTCGATCTTGGTGTTATGAGTATCGATAGTCTGGTAGAGCGACTTCATCAAGAGGTTGCCTCCAAGGCCTGACGGATCTGCCGTCAGGTTTCCTCTCAGCAGAAGCACGGCTTAATTATTGGATTTTTGAGGATACTGCAATAGCTACTGATAAGTCGCACCGAATCAACGGTGAAATCTCCGCGCCTGAAGTGCGCTTGGCTGGTGTTGATAACGAACCTTTGGGCATAGTCAGTCTCCCCGATGCGTTCCGTCTGGCAGAGGAAGCGAATGTCGATCTGGTAGAAATCGCTCCTACCGCTGTTCCACCTGTTTGTCGTCTGATGGATTACGGCAAATTCAGATATCAGGAACAAAAGAAGGCACATGAAGCTAAGCTGAAGCAGAAAGTGATCTTAGTCAAAGAGATCAAATTTCGCCCCGGTACTGATGACGGTGACTACAACATCAAGCTGCGTAACCTGATTAAGTTCCTCGATGAGGGTGATAAGACCAAGATTACGTTGCGTTTTCGAGGTCGAGAAATGGCGCACCAGGAAATCGGTATGCGCATGTTGGAGCGACTGAAAGCGGATCTGGAGCCCTACGGTCAGATCGAACAGTTTCCAAAAATGGAAGGTCGGCAGATGGTGATGGTACTGTCGCCGAAAAAGAAGAAGTAATTTTTGATAGAATCCGCGTCTCGCTAAAAAAGCGAGTCGCTTGAGGGGTAACCCTCAGGATGCGATGGCCTCGATGCCGTCGCCAATAAGAAGCGAGTGCAGGCATCCAAGAGCAGTGTTTTGCTGCCACCTGTAATCGTAAAAAAATGGAACTGCCTGAAAGGGCAGCGTGTGTCATGCCAAAAATGAAAACCAAGAGCAGCGCGAAGAAGCGTTTTCGCGTGCGCCCAGGTGGAACGGTCAAACGTGGTCAAGCGTTCAAGCGCCACATTCTGACCAAGAAAACTACCAAAAATAAACGTCAGTTACGCGGAGCTACTAATGTTCATGAAACGAACATTGACTCTATCCGCGCAATGATGCCCTTCGCTTAACCTCACTCTCGTCAATAGGAGCACACCATGCCAAGAGTAAAACGTGGGGTCACAGCACGGGCCCGTCATAAAAAAGTCTTAAACGCCGCTAAGGGTTACCGCGGTCGTCGCAGTCGCGTTTACCGCGTTGCTAAACAAGCGGTCATGCGCGCTGGCCAATACGCGTATCGTGATCGTCGTAACAAGAAACGCGTATTCCGCGCACTCTGGATTACGCGTATCAATGCCGCTTCACGCGAGCATGGCCTGACATACAGCGTATTCATGAACGGCCTGAAAAAAGCCGCGATCGGTTTGGATCGTAAGGTCTTGGCTGACATGGCTGTGATGGACAAGCCAGCGTTTGCAGCGATCGTTAATCAAGTAAAGGCCACCATCGCCGCTTGATGCGAGGCGAGCGCTTCTCGCTAAGCGCTCACGCAGACGGCTGGTGACACAGACGTAGATGGGGCAGCGGTTTCGACCGATGCCCCATTATTTTTTCATCGTCATACTCAAAAATAATTCAAGCCAAACATTCCATGAGCACATTGGAACAACTCGTCGTCGCTGCTGAGGCCGATTTCATCGGTGCTCTGGATCCTGCTGCGTTGGAAAACGCCAAGGCTAAATATCTAGGCAAGACTGGCTTAATCACTGAGCAGATGAAAGGCTTGGGCAAGCTCGATCCTGATGCGCGTCGCGCTCAGGGTGCAGTCATTAATGAGGCCAAGGAAAAGATCGAGTCATTGCTATCAGCTCGGCGCCAAGCGCTAGCCGATGCACAGATGCAGACACGATTAAATGCTGAAGCCATCGATGTCACTCTGCCGGGTCGTGGCCGCGGTTTTGGTGGCATTCATCCGGTCATGCGTACGTGGGAGCGAGTCGAGGCCATTTTCGGATCGATTGGTTTTGATGTGGCTGATGGCCCAGAGATTGAAACTGACTGGACTAACTTCACGGCGTTGAATAGCCCAGAGAATCATCCAGCACGTTCGATGCAAGATACGTTTTATATCGATGGCAAAGACAGTACCGGTAAGCAGCTGTTGTTGCGTACTCATACGAGTCCGATGCAAGTGCGCTATGCGCGCATGAATCGACCACCGATCAAAGTGATTGCACCGGGCCGCACGTATCGCGTTGATAGCGATGCGACGCATTCACCGATGTTTCATCAGGTCGAAGGTTTGTGGATAGATACGGATATTAGCTTCGCTGATCTCAAAGGTGTTTATCTGAATTTCGTAAAAGCTTTTTTTGAAACGGATGATCTTCAGGTCCGTTTTCGTCCTTCGTATTTTCCCTTTACTGAGCCTTCTGCTGAGATCGATATTGCCTTTGGCAGTGGTCCGCTGAAAGGTCGTTGGCTTGAAGTGTCGGGCGCAGGTCAGGTTCACCCAACGGTACTAAGAAATATGGGTTTAGATCCGGAAGAGTTCATTGGTTTTGCTTTTGGCTCGGGTCTGGAGCGTCTGACCATGCTGCGTTATGGCATCAATGATTTACGTCTGTTCTACGAAGGCGATTTACGCTTTCTGAAGCAATTTAACTGACACCGTTCATTACTGGCACACCATGCAATTTTCAGAAAATTGGTTGCGTACTCTAGTCAATCCTAAGCTGACTTCGGATGAGTTGTCGCATTTGCTGACAATGGCAGGTCTCGAAGTGGAAGAGGTCGAACCGGTCGCGCCGCCATTTACTCATGTGGTGGTGGCGCAGGTGCGTGAAGTGACTCGTCATCCGAATGCTGATCGACTGAATGTTTGTCAAGTTGATGCGGGCACAGGAACGCTACTCACGATTGTGTGCGGTGCGCCGAATGTTCGCGTGGGTATGAAGGTGCCATGTGCGCTACCAGGCGCGAAGTTGCCACCTGGTGCTGATGGTAAATCCTTAGAAATTAAAGTGGGTCAGCTGCGCGGTGTTGAATCACAAGGCATGCTGTGTTCTGCACGTGAATTATGCCTATCTGAGGATCATGGCGGCTTATTAGAATTAGCCGAAGGCGCATTGATAGGACAAAATTTTCGCGATTATCAGCAGCTCAATGATTTGAAATTCACGATTAAGCTCACCCCTAATCGTGCGGATTGTTTATCGGTGTTGGGTGTTGCACGTGAAGTGTCTGCGTTAACTGGTGTGGCCTTAAATCCACCCGTCTGCAAACCGTATGCCAGTGATAGCGATGAAAAACTAAAAGTAAACATCAGTGCGCCTGATCTTTGCGGCCGTTTTTCGGGTCGTGTGATTCGTGGTTTGAACGCGAAAGCAGCGACGCCTGAATGGATGAAGCAGCGTCTGGAACGCAGCGGTCAACGACCTATCTCTGCGCTGGTTGATATATCGAACTATGTGATGTTGGAGTTGGGTCGTCCAACCCATGTTTTTGATTTGGACAAAATTCACGGCAACCTCGAAGTGCGTTGGGGTCGTAAAGGCGAGTCGCTCAAGCTGTTGAATGGGACGACCGTTGAGATTGATGATTGGGTAGGTGTGATCGCTGATGAAAAGCATGTTGAGTCACTCGCGGGGATTATGGGTGGTGACGCGACGGCGGTTTCGCTCGAGACCACGAATATTTATTTAGAAGCGGCTTTCTGGTGGCCGAATGCTATTCAGGGTAGAGCGCGTCGCTATAATTTTTCTACTGATGCAGCGCATCGTTTTGAGCGTGGCGTTGATTTCGCAACGACGGTTGAACATATCGAACGAATTACGCAGTTGTTAGTCGAGATTTGTGGCGTGGCTGGCCAGACTAAAGTTGGCCCAGTGGATGATCAGGTCACGCAGCTCCCTGAGCGTAAGCCAGTACGACTGCGTGTTGCTCGCGCTTCGAAGATCATCGGTATTCCGTTGGCGAGTGATGAGATCGCCACAATTTTCACGCGCTTAGGTTTGAGTCACACGCATAAAGATGATGTGTTTGAAGTAACAGCCCCTAGCTATCGCTTCGATATTGAGATTGAAGAAGATTTGATCGAAGAAATCGCGCGTGTCCACGGTTTTGAAAA
>JACCDI010622204.1_pt1 | contig 23894 bp, 21 predicted proteins | sample 7442791 | NCBI WGS metagenome assembly JACCDI01 (sample SAMN15323434, study PRJNA562643) | freshwater metagenome | isolation source: river surface water | place: USA:Blue River Watershed | collected 2017-08-15
AAATGCGAATCATTATCAATGCCGGTTAGATTTAGACATTGCGCGCGACAGCAAAATCACAGGGATCAACCCGGCAATCACAATCGTCAACGATGGTAACGCCAGCTCGGATAAACGCTCGTCCGCCGCCAGCTGATAGGTCGCTACGGCAAGCGTGTCAAAGTTGAAGGGGCGTAAAAGCAAGGTCGCTGGGAGCTCCTTCATCACGTCGACAAATACAAAAAGCCCTGCTGTCATGACACTACGCTTGAGGAGCGGAAAATGAATGTCGCGCATCGTTTGCCAGGGCGTCGCCCCTAAGAGCGCTGCCGTACCATCCATCGAGGGAGTGATACGCGAAAGCCCAGCCTCCACGCTTTGCAAACTGGAAGAAAGGAAGCGGATCAGATAGGCATAAATCAGCACCGAAACGGTGGCAGACATGATCCACGCCACCTGAAAGAGGCCCAACACAGACAAAATACCGACCGCCAGCACCGCGCCAGGTAGTGCGTATCCCAGACCGAGCAAACGATTGACCCACTGCAGAGTCGCGCTTTTCGTCAATCTCGCACCGTAAGCCAGCAACAAAGCGCAAGCCACAGAAATCAGCGCGGTGATCGCCGATAAACCAAAAGAGTTTTGTAACCAGTCCAGGTAGCGCACATCTAGACTCAAGCCCTGCTCCCAAAGCAGCTTGAGCAAAGCCGCCACGGGCAATAAAAATGCGCAGAGCAAAGTCAATCCGCACACTGCAAAGGCACCGAAAGCCTTTCGACCCTTTAGAAGCCGGGGTAATGCAGCGCGTTGAACGACTCCCGAGCTCGCATAACGCATCCGGGCTCTATTTGTCTGCTCCATATAAAAAATCAGAATTACAAATACCAGCAGGCCCAGGGAAAGCTGTACGGCAGCCAGGCGATCGCTAAAGGACAGCCATGCCCTGAAAATACCTGTTGCGAAGGTTTCAACACCAAAATAGGCAACTGCACCGTAATCCGCCATGACCTCCATCAGGGCGAGGGCCATCCCCGCAAAGATCGCTGGTCGTGCCATGGGTAAAACTAAGCGAAAAAAAGCCTGGAAACCGCTGTATCCGAGCGTTTCAGCCGCCTCGGAAAGGCGACCGCTTCGGTCCAGAAACGAAGTGCGCGCAATTAAATAGACATAGGGGAACAGACAAAAAGAAAACGACCACATCGCGCCACCCAAAGAGCGCGGATCCGGAAAAAACCATAATTGCTCGAGTCCGAAAATATTGCGTAATGTTGTTTGAATCGGACCGGAAAACTGCAGAATATCGACAAAAAGATAAGCCATGACATAAGTTGGGATGGCCAGCGGCAAAATCAGCGCCCATTCAAAAATCTTTTTGCCAGGAAACTGATAGTTCGCCACCAACCAGGCGTTACCCACCCCCAGCACAAAGACCCCCAACCCTACCCCTAGCAGCAGCAACAAGGTAGACGTGACATACTCTGCCAGCACGGTTTGCCAGAGATGCAGCAACGTACCCTGGGCGATCAGCTCCTGGGCGGTCTCACCACTGCCTTCCGTAAAAAAGGGAATAAAGAGGCCCAGCAGCGGTAACGACAACAATACTGCGATCAGAACAACGACTCGACTCATTCGTGATGCGCTCGGCTCAGGATAAAAAGGATTCTGGAATGAAAATGCGGTTAATGAGAAAATTATAAAGATGAATACCAACGCACCTTTGCTTTCCCTCGACCACGTTGAAATCGGATACCCCCGTCTGGACGGTCCAGGATGGGTTCCGATCGTGCGTGATTTAACCCTCAGTCTAGCCCGAGGCAGCATTGCGTGTTTGCTGGGACCCTCCGGATGCGGCAAATCCACGATTCTAAGAGCCATCTGTGGCTTTGAAACCTTGCAGAAAGGCTCCATTAGCTTGCACGGCAGGGTTGTCAGCGCACCAGATATTCAGGTCGCGCCTAATCTGCGCAAAGTCGGCATGGTGTTTCAGGATTTCGCCCTGTTTCCCCACCTCAGCGTGTTGGAAAATGTGATGTTCGGCTTGCGCGCACTCGCGCCCGCCAAACGACGGGAAGTCGGTCTCCAGTGGCTTGAGCGCGTTTCACTGGCAGACAAAGCGGGATCCTACCCGCACGAACTGAGTGGCGGACAACAGCAACGGGTCGCGCTCGCTCGCGCCATGGCGCCCGAGCCTGACCTGATTTTGCTCGACGAACCCTTTTCCAGTCTGGATATCGACCTGCGCGAGAGGCTCGCCAGCGAGATGCGGGATATTTTGAAAGCCAACGGTGTCACCGCGCTGCTCGTGACCCATGACCAGTTCGAAGCCTTTGCGATCGCCGATCAGATCGGTGTGATGTCTGAGGGTCGGATCATCCAGTGGGACACCCCCTATGATCTGTACCACGAGCCCGTCAATCGCTACGTCGCAGACTTTATCGGCCGTGGCGTCTTTGTCAAAGGCATCATCCAGCCCAATGCCATGGTAAAGATCGAACTGGGTCAACTTCAGCTCGATCACGATCATCATGATCCGATCGGCACAGAAGTGGATGTGCTGCTGCGCGCGGATGATATCCAGCACGACGATGCGAGCCTACAACAGGCCGAAGTCGTCCGTAAAACTTTTCGAGGCGCCGATTTTTTGTATACCTTGCGTCTTCAATCAGGGCAGGAAGTTTTGGCCTATGTTCCCAGTCATCACGACCACTCGCTAGGCGAAAAAATTGGCATACGGCTCGGCGTCGATCACGTCGTGACCTTTTCCGATCAAAACTGATTGATCTCCATACGCCACTTACTTGCACCTTAAGGAAAACCCTGTATTTGAGGAAAACACCTCCAATACAGAGGGTTGCCTGTGTAGAATCATTGAGCCTTAATCGGTAATGCTGATCCCTTTGCTCCGAAAATTTTAAGTCGACATGGAGCGGTCACTGAATCAGCCCAAACCCAAGGATATCAATATGCAGGTAATTTCCGACGAAAGCATTGCCGTAGATCCAAGTTCCAAGATACTCAAAAAACTGATCACTGTCATCGCTGTGACGATGTCTCTGTATCACATGTATGTCGCTGGATTTGGCCCGCCTGAGGCAGTGATTTTCCGCGGTACGCACTTGATGTTTGCGTTGGCGCTGGTTTTTTTACTGTACCCGTCGAAAGCAGAGGGAGGTTTGATTCCGCGGTCATACGACATGCTGATTCTTGCTCTCGGCCTTGCCGCAATCGGGCATATTTTCGTGGATTACGAAAACTTCACGAACAGAATCATCTACATCGATGAACTCTCTAAAGCGGACGTGTTTTATTCCTTTGTCATGGTCGTCGTCGTTCTCGAAGGCACGCGACGCGTCATTGGCTGGGCACTGCCGATCACAGCAATTTTATTCGTCGCTTACGCTGCGTTTTTTACTCAGGTCAAGCTTCCGGTTCTCCTGGAGCAGCTCTACCTGTCTACCGAAGGTATCTTTGGCTCGACACTCGGTGTCTCTGCCTCCTACGTCATGCTTTTCGTGATTTTTGGCGCGTTCATGGAAAAGAGCGGCACGGGGCAATTGTTCATGGACTTTGCCATGGCTCTGACCGGACGGAGTGCGGGCGGTCCTGGAAAAGTCGCAGTCGTGAGCTCCTCACTCTTTGGTACTGTTTCAGGAAGCGCTGTGGCCAACGTCATGGTGGATGGTCCCATCACGATACCCCTGATGAAGCGTACAGGCTTCAGACCCCCTTTTGCAGCAGCTGTGGAATCCGTTGCCTCCACAGGCGGACAGCTCATGCCTCCGGTCATGGGTGCAGCAGCCTTCGTGATGGCTGAATTCTTGTCGGTTCCCTATGCGCAGGTTGCTTTGTGGGCCGTGATCCCCGCTTTGCTTTACTACGCATCCGTGTTTTTCGCGGTTCACTTCGAAGCTAAACGCCATGGATTGGGCGGTGTCCCCGAAAGCGAGCTCCCAAAGTTTGGACAGGTCATGATGCAACGGGGTCACCTGTTCATTCCGATTCTGATTATCCTGATTGGTCTGTTCATGGGCTTCTCGGCGCCACTGTGTGCCTTGGTTGCAGCGCTCAGTTGCCTGCCCGTTGCGCTTGCCCGCAAACTGACACGACAAGGCATCACATGGATGACGGTGATTAACGCCCTCGAAGAGGGTGCACGTAACGCTTTGTCCGTTGCAATGGCCTGCGCTTGCGCAGGTATCGTAATCGGTTGCGTCACCATCACGGGACTGGGTATTGTTTTCACACAAGTCGTGATCGAACTTGCGAACAACTCCTTATTCCTTGCCTTGCTGTTGACTGCCGCCGCGGGCATTGTGCTTGGAATGGGCATGCCCACCACGCCAGCCTACATCGTCATGGTCTCATTGCTGATTCCTGCGATTATCAAGCTCGGCGTTGAAGTGCCAGCGGCCCACATGTTTGCACTCTACTTCGCGATTCTTTCTGCAATCACTCCACCGGTCGCACTGGCGGTGTTCGCGGCAGCCAGCCTGGCAAAGGCAAATATGTGGGAGTCAGGTTTTGCCGCGATGCGGGCGGCCGCGCCCGCCTATATCGTCCCTTTCATGTTCGTGTATGAGCCTTCCTTGCTGCTGATTTTCAAAGACGACACGTCCTATCTGACCGTTTTCTGGTCAGTCATGACTGCGATGATTGGTGTGATTGCCCTGGCTGGCGGATTTTTTGGGTGGCTTGTCGGTTATGCAACCATGTACCAGCGCGTATTACTTTTCATTTCAGCGGTTTGTTTGATCAAGCCCGGTCTCATCACCGACACGATCGGTTTCGGACTACTTGCGTTTGTAGCGATCACGCAGTGGTACCAAAATAAAAGAAACGCATCGGCCACAGCCTAGGGGACAGCCATGAGCATGGCCATGATTCATCTCTCGATTCCGATCAAAGATATCGCCTCAACGGTGCGTTTCTATCGGGATATTTTGGGATGCACTGTCACGAGACAACAGACCGACAGACTCGATATCGATTTCTTTGGTCACCACCTTGTCGCGCAGCTCTCAGAACTTGAAGCCTCGCACAAATCAATCACCATTGGACGTGGAAACTATCCTTTGCGTCACTTTGGTGTGATCGTCACACCTGATGTGTACGATCGTATGCTCTCAAGCCTGATCGCCGCCAAGGTCGACTTTGCGATGGCTCCCGACAGAATTTTCATCGGGACACCTCGCGAACAATCGGTTTTTCTTGTCTTTGACTTCTCGGGGAACGCTGTTGAGGTGAAGGGCATGCCCGATCCTCAACAGGTTTTCTCAGCAGGATAATCCGTTCAGAAGCGTTTGGAGAGCGACAGCGCCATCGCAAAACCGGTTTGATAGTTGGTGCTGTACTGAGTCATTCCCGAACTGTCCGTCGCGGACAAACGACCCGCAGTTGTCGCTGCGGCATACAAGTCAATACGAGTCGTACGGTCAATCGCGTAGGATAGTCTTGCAAAGACGGGGACGAAACTGTTTTGACCAATGCCATTGGCTACAGGACTGTTTTCGTTCAGACGGAAGCGGTAGGAACGATACGCGCCTCCACCTGCAATGCTCCACTGTTCCGTCAATGCGTAAGAGAGCTCGAGGCCCGCGCCACCGGCAGGACCGGCAGGCAGGGAGTTACCGAGTCGCAATTTATCAGTGATATTCCAATTAACCAACAGGTATGGAAATACTTTCGTCTCGTCAATCTGGCGAAACACTCCAGCTCCAACTCCAAGCGTCAAATCTTTGGAGAACGTTCTCGCGACACTCATCACGGCACCATAAGTCGCCGTACCGCCGGTGCCGGTCCCCGTCTCGCCTGACCACTCCACAGTCGGTGCGAAACCAAAACGCCACTCAGGGCTGGGAGAATAGCCAAAGTTCATCCCCAGGGCGGGAGTGCTGATCGCTGTCCACGGCGCTTGACCACCGAACGCCTGAGGATCACTCCATGACCAGTTCTGATAGTTGTAACGGGCGCTCACACCTGCGGAAAAAGCGCTTGTGAACTGTTTGGTGACATTGACGTTGGCTGACGCATCCTGCCAGTTAAAACTTCCACCATCCACGATGCGGGTGTTGAATTGATTCAAACCCGTGAGACCCACAGATACGCTGGTTTCGCCGGGCGATTGACGCGGCTGGGCGACAACTGATGCACATAACGCCGTGAGCGCAAGAGCTGCACCCATACGAAGGGAATTCGGCATACTAAACATATTCATTCATCCATTTTTGTCAAAACAAAATATCGGAAGTCCTCATTCACCTCAGCGAGACAATAGACGTCTAGCGAAATAGGACAGCGTATCCACGAGAATGACCAACACAATCATAGCGGCCAGCACACTGCTTGTTTCCTGCATTTGAAACAGGCCCATGTGAAAAGACAACATTTGACCCAATCCACCACCACCAACCACACCAAGCACGGCAGCGGCGCGAATATTGTTTTCCCAACGATACAACGCATAGGACATCAACTGTGGAGAAACCGTAGGGAGTGTTGCATAGAGGAACACCCGTCCCTCCCCCACCCCCTGAACCCTCAGCGCAACAGCGGCTTGCTGAGGCGCGTTTTCGATAGATTCGGCGAATAAACGACCCAACACGCCCGTGGTGTGAAGGGCAAGTGCGAGCGTGCCTGCGAATGGGCCCAAACCAGCGGAAATCAACAACAAAGCCGCCCAAACCAACTCGGGGATGGCGCGCAATGCATTCAGAAGCAAACGGGTCGGAAATCTCCAGCGGGCAGGATCGCCGTCATAACTCCGGCTCGCAGGCACGGCTAATAAGACGCCAAAAATAGTCGCGATCAAAGTACCGACCGCAGACATAGCCAAAGTTTCCAGACTGGCGCGCCAAAGCTTGTGCAGAAAAACCGGCTCAAAATTGGGTGAGAGCAACTCGCCTAAAAATTTACCCATGCGAGCGATACTCTCAACAGACAAGACCCGTGCAAGCTGTAAATCGAGAGACCAAAAACTCAGGAAAATGAGAACGAAACTACCAGATAATGCCCAGAAAACAGGGGAACTCAGCCGCATCCAATGCTTTGGACGCTTGGGCACATTATTCGGGCGCATCAGCGCAGAAGATTCTGTCGATTGCTGACTCATTGGAGCGCCCTTCGCATCCAGGTACTCAACAAGTCGGCAAGCCCGACCAGCAGAATAAAAACAATCAACATGGTGGCGACTTCGGAACCATTGAACATTCGCATCGAATTGTCCATCTGCTGTCCCAGGCCGCCAGCACCGACAAAGCCCAAAACAGTCGATGCCCTGATCGCGCACTCCCAGCGATAAATTGTGTAACTCGTCAATTCAGTCGCATTACCTGGCAACACACTGTAAAAAAATGTCTGCAATCTGCCAGCGCCATTACGCAAGAGCGCAGTCGCGGGTTCGCGTTCACCACTTTCTAAAATTTCACCGTATACCTTGCCCAGCATGCCCGCGTAGGTCAAGCCAATGGCAAGCACACCCGCTGCGGGCCCCAGGCCCACGACGCGGACAAATACAAGCGCCCAAATGAGCTCAGGGACACTGCGCATCAGTATCAATATCCACCTGATCAGCTGTCTCAGCACAAATGGCAAAGCCTGCATGCGTCCGGACAAAGAAGAAACAGACAAGACCGTCGTTGAAAGCAGCGTGAGTGGAATCGCCAACACAAGCGCCAAAAAAGTCCCTGCCGTCGCGATCGCAACGGTACGCCAAGCTTCGCGTGCGACTAACTGTAAAAACTCAGAATTCAATGCGGGTGGAAAAAAATCCGCCAGAAAACGTACGGTAACTTTTAGATTATCGGTTTCGAAAAAAACCCATGGCCTGAACTCGGTTGTCACGAGTGCGGGCCACATCAGCAAACAGGCTGCGACAAACCAGAACACGCGTCGCGACCACGCGGGGTCACGCAGCTCAGGAGCCTTAAGCGCAACCAACGCGAATCTCCCGTTTCACCGGAGGGACTTCATGCAGGGCGTGAGGGGTTTCAACTTGGGCAAGTTCGTACTCAAACTGCGCGTAAAGTTCAGATAATCGCTCTTGTGTCACTTCAGGACCGGGCAGATCGAATACCAGACGACCATCACGCAGTCCGAGGACACGAGGAAACTCTGTAGTCGCCACATTCACCTGATGCAAGCTGGTCACCAATGTCACTTGTCGTGCGCGCGCCTCGCGTACAAGTGTCGCAATAGCCTGGCGAGCGCGAGTGGGGTCGAGTGCGGACAAAGGTTCATCGACCAGCCACAGTTTTGCAGGCGCAAGCAAAGCTCGCGCCAACCCCACGCGCTGCCGCTCCCCGCCCGAGAGACGATCGACGCGCTCCCATAACTTTTCTTTCAAATCAAACTGGGAAAGAGCCTGCGCGACTTCGTCAACATGTTGCGGATAGATCAGATTCCTGATGCTGCCCCAAAGTGATAGCTCTGGCAACTTTGCGGCCAGAAGAGAGACAATCACGCGCTGCCTGGGAGGTAATGGAGGGCTCTGGGGCGCATAAAACAATTGTCCACGCTGACGCTGCAGATTTCTCGTGGAGAGCGACCAGACCGGGTCGCGATCCATCAGCACTCTCCCATGGGAAGGCTTCAGCGCAGCGCCCAGCAACTGAAGCAAGGTCGTTTTACCCGCGCCTGAAGGACCAATCACCGCAACGTGTTCACCCGGAGAGATCGTCAGAGACAATTGATCAATCGCTGCACGCATGTTGGCACTGGCAGCAGGATGGCGAGCAGTGACGCCCTCCAGCTCAATCCGCAACCCAGACATTATTTGATCAAACCTGCGCTTCTACCAGCGGACTCAAGACCTTTGTAATTGTCTGGTGTCGTAGGGATATATTTGCTGGCGCGGTTCAAGGTCAGGATCTCTTTACCCTCCGGCGTGTTCATATCGAGGGCAAGCAAAGCCTTGGTAATTTTGTCGCGTAATTCAACCGGCATATCCGCGTTGACTGACCAGTTGTAATTGAAATAAGGCGGGGTGGTGTAAAACACATCGACTTTACTGGTGTCGACCTTTTTTTCATTCACGAACTTTTGCCAGACCGTGATGTCAAGCGCAGCGGCATCCACCCGGCCGCTTACGACTGATGCAATCGTCGCATCATGGGCGCCAGAGTATGCCACGCGCTTGAAATCGCGGTCGGGGTCCAAGCCGGCTTCGAGCAAGAACGAGCGCGGCATCAAGTGACCCGAGGTGCTGGACTGGGATCCAAAACTCACCTGTTTGCCTTTCAGGTCGGCAAGCTTTGTGATGCCGGAGTTCTTTTGAGTGATGAATACGGAACGAAACTTGGTGTCCTCTTCGCGTTGAGCGATCGGCACGATTTTTCCACCAGAGCGGATTTGCGCCTGAACATAAGTGAACCCTCCAAACCACACCAGATCAACCTGTTTGTTGACCAGCGCTTCGACAGCGGCCGGATAATCATTGACTGGCACGAAGCTGACCTTCATGCCCACCGCTTGCTCCAGATACTTGGTCAGCGGACCAAACTTCCGCATTTGCTCGGTCGCAGCCTCTTCAGGGATGGTGGTCACGCGCAGAACCTGCTGAGCATGAGAGACACCTGCTAAAAAAGTGGCGACTGCGATCGTGGCGAAAGTCATTGCGCGAGAAATCCGGCGCTTGGAGAAAGATGTAAACAAAAGGGTCACCTGAAAACGGTTAAGGGTGCTCCCAGTATAGGAGAGACCGACCTCAACTCCCGGGATAAACCCTTTTTGATCAAGAATTTGGTGCGCTGCAACAAGGGAAAGTCACTAGGGATCCGTTTCCATAAGCGTCAACACTTGCGAGATAATAGGCGTCCAGACATCTTCAATCGGAGGCCTTCGTGCTAATGAAAACTATGGCATCAATGGGCGCTCTTGCCCTGACTGCTGCGCTTTCTGTGACTTCTTTCAGCGCAGTCGCCCAACCAGCTAAACCAGAATGTATTGCGCCCGCCAAACCAGGCGGCGGTTTTGACCTGACTTGCAGACTCGCCCAAGCGGCCCTGAAAGACTCTCAAGTGCTCAAGGACCCTCTGCGCATTTCCTACATGCCGGGCGGTATCGGTGCGGTCGCTTACAACACCATTGTCACGCAGCGCCCTGCCGAAGGCGGCACGATTGTGGCCTATTCTGGTGGCTCCTTGCTGAACCTCGCGCAAGGTAAGTTTGGCAAATACAACGTCAATGATGTGCGCTGGCTTGCCGCGATTGGTGCCGATTTTGGTGTGATCATCGTGCGCAATGATTCTCCTTTCAAAGATCTCAAGAGTGTCATGACGGCTCTGCAGCAGGATCCGACCAAGGTTGTGTTCGGTGCAGGCGGCTCCGTGGGCAGCCAGGACTGGATGAAAGCCGCTTTGACCGCAAAAGCCGCTGGCGTCGACTACAAGAAAATGCGCTTTGTCGCCTTTGAGGGCGGCGGTGAAACCGCAACAGCGTTGCGTGGTGGTCATATTCAAGTCATGATGGGCGATGCAGCTGAGGCCGCAACGTTGCTGGACAGCGGCGCTCCCCTTCGCGTCTTGGCCATTTATCATGACAAGCGTTTGCCAGGCAAACTCGCCGATATCCCGACAGCGACTGAACAAGGCTACAAAATCAACTGGCCGATCATCCGTGGCTTTTATCTCGGACCTAAAGTTTCCGATAAAGACTACGACTGGTGGGTGGACGCCTTCAAAAAGACGATGGCTTCCCCCGAGTACGCCAAGCTGCGCGAGCAGCAAGGTCTGTTTCCTTTCGATATGACGGGTGCCGAGCTTGACCGCTATGTCAAGCAACAAGTCAAAGAGTATGCCGAGCTTGCAGACACCTTTGGTCTAATTAAGAAGTAAATGAAGTACATGCGCTGGACAGACCACAAGGTCTGTTCAGCGCTTTTTTATTTGAAGAAATTGAGGTGCAAGATGGCTCTTGATGATCGAAAACTGGGCGCGCTGGCGCTGGCACTCGCCGCTTTTCTAGCGTGGTACGGACACAGCCTTGAGGCGGCCTTCTCTTACGAGCCAATCGGTCCACGCGCTTTCCCGCTTGGGATCTCGGCAATCATTGCATTGTGCGGACTCATCCTCGTGATCAAGGGTGGTCACCGTGTCGAGCCCAACAGTCGCGCGGCAAACGCCCGAATCTGGCTGATGATCGCGATACTCAGTGCGTATGCCGCGACATTCCAGCTGCTGGGTTTCATTATTTCAACCGCGCTGATGACAACGCTGGTCGCACGTTTGTTTGGCGGCACCTGGATCAAAGCACTGATCGGTGGCGCTGGAATGGGTATTTTGTTTTTTGTGATTTTCGACAAATTATTGGATGTCGTTCTTCCTGCAGGTGTTCTGGGAGCATTTTTATGAGCGGCGTTTTTGAACAGCTCGGTATCGGTTTTGGTGTTGCATTTACCCCGCTCAATCTTTTGGTCGCGGCAATTGGCTCGTTTTTCGGGACGATCGTGGGCGTCTTGCCGGGTCTAGGGCCCATCAATGGCGTAGCGATGCTCATCCCGATCGCTTTTGCGATGAACCTTCCACCTGAAACATCCCTGATTTTGCTCGCTGCGGTTTATGTGGGCGCCGAATATGGCGGCCGGATCACTTCGATTTTGCTGAATGTGCCTGGCGAGGCCGCCGCGGTGATGACGACGCTCGATGGTTACCCACTTGCCCGTCAAGGTCTGGCCAACGTCGCGCTCTCAATCTCAGCCTGGTCTTCTTTTGTAGGCTCATTGATCGGTGTGATTGGAATTGTATTCTTCGCGCCAGTACTGGCGAACTGGGCACTTGCCTTCGGTCCGGCCGAATATTTTGTGCTAATGGTTTTTGCCTTTTGCGCACTGACAAGCCTGCTAGGCGATCAACCTGTCAAAGGTGTGCTGGCCGCGATGATTGGGCTGGCGATTTCAACAGTCGGTGTGGACGCCAACTCCGGGGTTTACCGTTACACCTTTGATCACCCCAATTTATCAGATGGCATTGCGTTCGTCGTGGTGGTGATAGGCTTGTTTGCTGTAGCCGAAATGCTCCAAATGCTTGAAAACTCTTTAACGGGTGTCTCGATCGATGTCCCGCCTAGCACACGCAAAATGTTCAATTTCAAAGAACTAGTGTTTACCTGGTGGAGTACGTTGAGAGCCTCAGTCATGGGTTTCTTTATCGGTGTTTTGCCTGGAGCAGGGGCAAGCGTCGCATCGGCGGTGACATACGCCTATGAAAAGAAGCATTATGAAAACAGGGATCCCGACGCAAAATTCGGACGCGGCGATTTGCGAGGGCTGGCTGCTCCAGAGGCCGCGAACAACAGCGCGGCAACAGGATCGTTCATTCCCATGCTGACACTCGGTGTGCCTGGCTCAGGCACGACAGCCGTGATGATGGGCGCGCTTTCACTCTACAACATCACGCCTGGACCCGTATTGTTCGATCAGCAACCACAACTCGTCTGGGGGTTGATCGCTTCCCTGTTCGTCGCGAACCTCATGCTGTTATTCATGAATATCCCTATGGTTCGTGTGTTTGCTTCGATGCTGAAAGTACCACCGTGGCTGCTCGTCCCCGGCATTTTGACGATCAGCTTTGTGGGTGTTTTCGCGTTGCACTCGGCGACCTTTGATCTGGGTCTGGTCGTGGCAATCGGTGTGATCGGCTATATTTTGCGCAAAATGGGACTTCCCATGCCGCCGCTGGTTCTAGGGGTCGTGCTAGGCGAAATGATGGAGCAGAATTTACGCCGGGCACTCTCCATTACCAATGGGGAACTTGGTATTTTGTTCCAGAGCCCAATCAGCATCGGACTCTGGATCGCGGCAGTCGTGGTCATCGTTGCACCGAGTCTGTACAGACGATTTAAAACCACGAAATAAATTGAACTTGAATACAAAACTGTCATGAATAAAAAAACTGCGCATGATGCGCAGTTTTTTTTGATCTCTTTACTTCAAATTCAGTTCTTTAATCAGGGTCGTCCACTTCACCTCGTCACGCTTGAGATTCGCCGTGACGACTTCGGGGGCTGAAGTATTCAGCTCGATGCCAAGCTGACCCAAACGCTTGCGTAATTCGTCATCCTGACTCAATGACTGCATTGCGCTCGACAACTTCGCTTGCAGAGCTGGGTCAAGAACCGCAGGTGACACCAATGCCAGCCAGAATGTCGCTTCAAAATCTTTGGTACCCAAAGCTTCGTTCATGGTCGGTAAGTCAGGAAGCGTCGACATGCGCTGCATGGAAGTCACAGCCAAACCTCGGGTCTTGCCGCTGCTGATAAAAGGCATGGCCTCGCTTGCGGCCGAGAACATCATCTGCACCTGTCCGCCAATCATGTCCTGTGCAGCGGGCATACCCCCTTTGTAATGTGCCACGACCATTTTCAAACCGAACTGCTTGATAAAATACTCGGCCGCAAGGTGATTGATCGATCCCACGCCAGAGGTACCAATCGCGTATTTATCGGGATTCTTCTTGATCAGTTCAACTAATTCTTTGGCGTTATTGACTGGCAAATCTTTATTCGTTTGCAAGACAAACGGTGCCGTCATCATCATTGAAATCGGCGTAAAACTCTCATACGGCTTGTAGCTCACGGCTCCTTGCAAAGCGGGATTAATGACGATGGAGACCGGCGCAGCATAGAGCGTATATCCGTTAGGTTTTTGACCTGCAACATACGTACTGGCGACAGTCGAGGCGGCACCCGCCTTATTCTCGATCACCATATTGGCGCCAAGCTTGTTGCCTAGGGCCGAAGCAATCGCACGACTTGATACATCGCTCACACCACCCGCGGGATAAGGCACGATGAATTTGACGGGTTCCTGGGGATAGGCGGCGGCATTTTGGGCCATTGAAATTTGGGACGCGCCGAGCACAATCATTGTCGACGCAGCCATGACCATTCTCATCCCTGCAAAACGCACTACAGTCTTATTTATATACACATTTGTCTCCTGGATATTGTTTTAAATACGCACTTTAAAGTGCGGCACCGCGTGCGGTGATGGGCCAGACCGCTTCAACCTTACCCGCTCGATAACAAATCAATTCGTCATACAAATTGACGGTTGGGTCGCAATGTCCCGGGATCAGCAAAACAAAATCTCCAAGCGCCGGGTCATTGGCTTGCTCAGTTTGCAATACGCCATGCTCATCGCTCGCTTTGGTGTAATGAACTCCTGGCTTTTTCCAAACGACCGGCAGCCCTGAGTCCACGCTTGAAGCTTTGAGACCCGCGTCCACCACCGCGCGATCGGCGGTTGGTCGACTCATCACGCCAGTTTTCACAAATAGCGCGTGTTCGAACTGGACGTCTTGCGGACCTTGATAATTTTTTGCGTAATCCGCATCCATAAAAACATAAGAACCGGATTGCACTTCATTGAAAACGCCAGAGTCTCGCTCCAAAGCCACTGAGCCTGTTCCAGCTCCAGTGATCCTTTCGACCTTGATCCCGAGCTTTTCGAGGGCATGACGCATCGTCACGGCAATCTCGCTGGCCTGGCGGATCGCAGCCTGACGCTGCTCGGGCTCGCGATAGTGCTGTGCACTCCCGTGATAACACTGCAGACCCATGAAACGCAGATAAGGCGCAGCAGTGATTTGCTGCGCCAAGTCGGTGACCTCCTGGACTGAGCTCACGCCGCAGCGCCCCATCCCCACATCGACCTCAATGTAGACATCAATCGTCGTTTTGCGTTCCTGACTAGCATGGTCGAACTGCGCAACCTGACTCGGGTGATCGACCAACACACCGATTGTCGCCCGCGCGGCGAGATCCATCGCGTGAGCCACTTTTCTGGCGCCGACGATTTGATTGGTGATCAGGACATCCTTGACCCCCGCCTCGACAAATCGGGCGGCTTCGCTGACCTTTTGGCAACAAATCCCGATCGCACCCTGCTGGATCTGCCGCAGTGCAATATCCGGACACTTGTGGCTTTTCGCATGCGGTCGCAGGCGCATTTTGCTGCCAGCGAGCGCCTGTGTCATGCGAGCAAGATTGCGCTCGAACGCATCAAGGTCCAGAACCAGGGCGGGCGTATCGATATCTTCAAAAGCATCTCCGGGATGCGCGGCTTTCCAAGGTGACATGTCTATTTCTCGTTATGTTCAATGAGAGGTCGGACGTAAAACGAATAGGCTACCATTAAGATCTCAGGGAAAATCGTCCCGAGTCACCTGAGGCTCAAATTTTTTTATTCTTCGGCACACATGGCAGACATCAAACTCAGCAACGTCGTCAAAAAATATGGCGATGTCACCATCATTGATCAGCTTTCTCTCGCGGTGGCGCATGGTGAGTTTTTCACACTTCTGGGTCCGAGTGGCTGCGGCAAAACGACATTGCTGCGCATGATTGCGGGCTTTATCATCCCTGATGCAGGTCAGGTTCATATCGGGGAAAAAGACGTCACCCACCTTGCCGCGCACAAAAGAGAAACAGGCATGGTGTTTCAAGACTATGCCTTGTTTCCTGATAAAACTGTCTTTGATAACGTTGCCTACGGTTTACGTGTAAGAAAATTTTCAAGTCAACTTATTGACACGAAAGTCGATCGTATTTTGCAGCGCGTCGAACTCGCTCATCTCAAAAAACGCTACCCCGGAGAACTGTCAGGCGGTCAGCGTCAGCGTGTCGCGCTGGCCCGAGCACTGGTGATCGAACCCAGAATCCTGTTGATGGACGAGCCCCTCTCAAATCTGGATGCGAAATTACGCATTCAAATGCGCGATGTCATCCGTGAGCTCCAGCAAGAGGCCAAAATCACAACGATTTTCGTGACGCATGACCAGGAAGAGGCACTTTCCATGTCAGACCGGATCGCGCTGTTACGCAGTGGGAGAATTGATCAGCTCGACACACCCGAAGGCCTATACTCGCGTCCGCTTACAGCCTATGCAGCGGACTTTATAGGTGGCGCAAACTTGATTCCCATCACTCATTGGACTTCACGCGGCACACAAACTGAAGTTGCGATTGCTGGAGGCGTCGTGTTGATTGATAGCGATCCGACAATCACCGCGCATGCGCAAGCATCGGCCAAGTCTTTGCAAGCAACGTATCAACTCGCGGTGCGGGCTGAACACATTCACATTCAGACCGCCTCGAAAACAAGCACCCATTCCGTGCCTGCGCATGTCGTATTCAGACGTTACCTGGGATTCAAAGTCACTTACTGCGTGAAGCTTGTGGATGGCAACACGCTGATGGCGGACGTTGCTGCGGCTGACGATCCGCGCAAACAAGCTGGAGAGGCTGTATTTCTGAACTTCTCTCCTGAATGTCGACTCGTTCTGGTATAGGTCGACACACATGAACCTCTTTTTTAAAAAAAGCATATCGCCCTGGTTCCTGCCTGCACTCCTATGCCTGGGCGTACTGACATTTTTTGTCGTATGGCCACTGCTCTCACTTTTTTATTTCAGCGTGGTGGATATCAAAACTGGCGACTTCAGTTTGGCCGGCTTTCAAGCTTTTCTGGATAATCCACGCTACGTTGATGCTTTTTTCAACACCTTACGACTTGGTGTGAGTGCAACGCTTGGGTGCATGCTCATCGGCGCACCGCTCGCCTATGTTGTCACCCGTTTTGATTTCCCAGGGAAATCAATAGTCGCGCTTCTGCCACTTGCGACCATCGTATTACCAGATATTGTCGTTTCACAAGCCTGGCTGATGCTGCTGGGCAACAACGGTTTGGCGCGTCGAGCGCTGGAGTTTGTTGGGATAGAACTACCCAGCTTTTATGGCTGGTTTGGCATGACCTATACACTGATTCTGAATGACTACACCTACGCCTATATTGGCATGCTTGCCGCCCTCAAAGCGATTGATGGCACAATCGAAGAGGCTGCCACCAATTTGGGTGCAAGCGGGCTTAGACGCACACTGACTGTCACTTTGCCCGTGCTGGCGCCTGCGCTGTTGATCAATGCCATGGTGGTCTTTACTCTGGCTGTTGATAACTTTTCGATACCGATGATTTTAGGAGGTTCAGTCGATGTATTGTCATCCCTGACTTACACGACCTTTCTTTCAGAAATGGGTTCGGATCCCACGATGCAAAGCGTACTTGCCGTGCTGTCTATCCTGCTAGTTGGTCTGGTGCTCTTTTTACAAAAGACCATTGTGGAGCGGAAAACCTATCAAATGCAGCAGGGACGAGCGCCTAAGCCCATACGGGCCAAAGGCTTTGCCGCAGGGCTCTTAACAGTCATGGTGCTGCTTTTTGTTGCCTTGTCTCTCATTCCCGCCATCATTGTTTTGATTGGAGCGTTCACCAAAGCAAGTGGTCCAGTCATGCAATATGGAACCTTCACACTTGAAAACATGGATCGTGCCCTGCGACAAGCCCCAGGTCCCATTTTTAATTCTCTGTCACTTGCAAGCATTGCAACATTGATCGGTACCTGCTTCGCCACGATCGTGAGTTACCTGATTGTCAAAAAAAGAATGTGGCTCGTATCCATTCTGGATTATGTCGTCATGTTGCCACTAGCGATCTCCGGGACAGTACTGGGTATTGCCCTGATTCAAACTTATAACAGTGGCGTGATTATTCTCACGGGGACATGGGCGATCATGGCAGCCGCCTACTTTGTCCGCAAAGTCCCTTTTTCCATCCGCTCGGCTTCCGCCTCGCTCTACAGCATCCCAGACTCGATCGAGGAAGCATCGATCAATCTTGGGGTGCCACCCATCAAAAGTTTTTTCAAAGTCATTTTGCCCATTATGAAACCCGCTATTCTCGCGGCTGCCATCCTGATGTGGGTTACATCGTTATCAGAAATATCAGCTACCATTGTTTTGTATTTTGGCGGTATGGAAACGATGCCAATTGAAATGTATCGACAGATCGATTCGGGTTATCTTGCCCGCGCCTCTGCCTATGGGGTCATTTTGATGACTGTGATCTTAATACCCGTCTATTTAGCGATCCGCTTTTTAAAACTTGACCTGTTCTCCAGTCACAATCCTTAAATCAGGAGTCCTTACATGACACATACGACCTTTATTCGTCGCATCTTACCCTCGACACTCGGTGCATTCGCTCTTTTAACAATGACCGCGACTGTATCCGCCAATAACGCGGTGATGTACACCTCAAACAATGTACAAGTGATCGATACCGCCACGGATGTGGCAAAAAAGACCGCGCCTACGCTCAACATTCAGAAAGTCACCTCCGGCACCGGGGCACTGATGAAGCGTATCGAGGCTGAGGCCAAAAATCCTCTGGGTGATGTCGTTTGGGGTGCTGGTTTTGGCACGATGGCCGCCTTTCGTCAAAACTTTCAACCTTACGAATCCGCACAAGCTAAAGACATCGCACCTCAATTCAAAGGCCCTGACAATTTATGGGTAGGCTCCAACGCCCATGTCATGATCATCATGGTCAACAATAAGCAGCTCAAGGGCGCAACGGCGCCTAAAAGCTGGGCAGATCTCTTTTCCCCCGTTTGGAAAAATAAAATCATCATTGGCGATCCAGTTACTTCGGGCAGTGCCTACGACCAAGTCTACGGCGTTTATCAACTGTTTGGCGCAGAGGGTCTCAAGAAACTTGCAGCCAATGTAGTGATCTCCAAAAGCTCAGCTCAAGTCTATAAAGGCGTTGCAAACGGCGAATATCCGATTGGTATCACAATGGAATACGCAGCCTATTCATACGTAGCGGGTGGTCAGAAAGAGATCGAGCTTGTCTACCCTCAAGAAGGCGCCTTTATCGCACCTGAAGCCGTCGCCATCATCAAAAACCCAAAAAACGGTGCAGCTGCTGCGCAACAACTTTACGATGTCTTACTGTCTAAAGAAGTACAAGAGGCTGAACTCGTACAAAATTTCCGCCGCCCAACGCGCTCCGATATCGATGTCGCTAAACTGACCAAACTACCGAACCTGAGCAACATCAAAGTGGTGGGTACTGACCCAGCCAAAGCCGCCGCCGACTACAAGGTTGTGATTGACTTGTGGAAAGAGGCCTTGAAAAGCGCAGGAAAATAGATCCATTTAGTCTCAAGACTTTTATTGGTACTCAAGTGCTGAAAAAAAATCGTTCTCAAATCATCCAAGGAATTTTCCCGGCCAATTTATGGCTGGGACTCCTTATTTTTCTGGACGCATGGATTTTCATTTGGCCACTTGTCTCACGCATCATGGCCTCCGAACATCACGGATGGCTTCTGAATGAAAACTGGCAAGACCTGATTGACACGATAGGACTGATCGAATTGCCAAGGCTCGCACTGGGTCTTGGCATGATGATCATGTCGATCGGGCTGCTGTGGCGCGCCCGAATCGCCTGGCTCATGTCATTGATCCTGTTGATCTTCGCGCTCATCATTGATGTCTACACTTCACAGGGTCATTTTGGCATCATTATTTTTAGCGTTGTACTGTTTGTCCTGCTGATCCATAACTGGCAAGTTTTTGGTCGTTCAAGTTTTGCGGCAAGCAGCATGTACACCATCGTCAGTGTCAGCTGGTTATTGTTCTATTCCGTGTTCGGGACGTTATATCTGGGCGATCAGTTCAAACCGCCCATCGAAGATCTCACTTCGGCGTTTTACTTTTCTGTCATCACGATGGCAACTGTCGGCTATGGCGATATTTTGCCTATCGAGCCAACAGCGCGCTTATTCGTCGTATCCATCGTCATTTTCGGCATCACTGTTTTTGCAACGGCCATCAGCGCATTGGCAGGTCCAGTCATTGGCGGGAGCCTCAGAAAATTTATTCAGAAAAGGGCTGTTATTTCCATGAGAAAAAACCACATCATCATTTGCGGCGCCACGCCGCTTGCCATGAATGTCGTCGCTGGCCTGCTGGATCGCGGACATCACGTCACCGCAATTGTTCAACCCAACATCACCCACCAGTATCCCCCTCATACGGATGTTCTGATCGGCGATCCAACCATGCTTGACGTACTCAAGGAAGCGGGTCTGCCGGATGCGCAATACATCTTGGCGCTTAAGGAAGACGACGCAGAAAATGCTTTTATTGTTTTAGCGGCCAAGGAACTTGTCGGCAACAGTACCGTCAAAACTGTCTCGGTTGTAAACGAATCCGCCCATCTGTCGAAAATTCAACGCGTCCGCCCTGACATCATCTTTTCACCTCAACTACTTGGAAGCGAAATTCTGACACGTACGTTGGCAGGTGAAGTGATTGATGGAAATCTCATCTCTCAATTGTTCTTTAATAAAAGCCAAAAAAACTGAAAATTTGACCTGAGATCCTCCTCAAGCGTCTTTTAATGCATGGTAAACCCTAGTTATTTATGATCGCACTTGTCATTTCTCTGTATGTCACCCTATAAAGAGATGGGTTTAGACTCATTCACTTTTAGTGCTCTGTTCTATAGAATCGCAAAATGGTCTGGTCTTTCACAGATCGTCCGACCCATACGCTTGGTATCAGTCACATTGATCCAATATCAGTTGTGACACACGCATAAAAATTATTTGGAGATGTCATGAAACAAACCACAAAATTCGCACTTTCAGCAGTCGCGCTTGGTACAGCCCTGCTGGCTACTACACCAGCTTCCGCTCAGCAAGTCACCCTGATGACCGGCCCCCAAGGTGGCGTCTGGGTTCCGCTCGGTGGTGCGCTAAAGGGCATGTGGGAAAAGGCGATCCCTGGACTTCAAATTACAGCGCAACCCGGTGCGGGCGTCGCCAACGTCATTGGTGTGGAACAAGGTAAAGCGCAGGTCGGTTTCTCCAACTCAAGCAGTGCTGTGGATGGTGCGATGGGTGTCCCCCCATTCAAGCAAAAATCGACCAATGTTTGCCAAATGGCCAACATCTATCCTCAATACTTTCAAGTGGTCGCAACTGCGTCATCTAATATCAACTCTTACGCCGACATAAAGGGTAAGCGTCTGGTCGCCCAGTCAAAGGGCAATACGGCGGAGGCCATCACCGCAGCTGTTCTCAAGCTTAACGGTTTTGACTACAGCGGCTTGGCTCGCATGAACTTCCAGGCTAGCTACACGGATGCGGTTTCGATGATGAAAGACGGTCACGTCGATGTCTTTACTCTTGGCACCACTGCACCTGCATCGGCCGTGATGGATCTGGCCAGTGGACGCGATATCAAGTTAGTGCCCGTTGATGACAAGACAATGGAAGGCATGCGTAAGATGAATGGAGGCTATAGCAAGCTCATCATCAAAGCTGGAACCTATCCCAAGCAAGACAAGGATGTACCTGTCATTGGCTATCAAACTCATTTAATCGTTCGTTGCGATATGCCTGAAGATGTAGTCTATAAAATGGTCAAGACTATGGCTGAAAATATTCCCGCTATGGCTGCCGTAAACAAGGCGATCGGTGAATTAACACCTAAAATGATGGCGGCAGATGCAGGTATCCCCATGCATCCTGGTGCAGCAAAGTACTTCAAAGAAGTCGGAGCAATGTAACGGAGCAACGTAAACAGCTTGCTTCGTGTTTTGATTTCTGATTATCGCGAAGCGCACTCCGAATGTCTATATTAAAGACTCGGAGTGCCTTCCTTGTTGTGTTCAAGCGCAGGACTTTAAAGTACCCTTAAAGTACCTCTAAACAACCTCGTACGCTGCACGTTTTACTTTCGACATGTTCGTACCCTCGATACGGATCAGACTTGTCGAAGCAACGCGTTCTGGGGCATGCAGATCACCTTCGTTATAAACATGTGCCACACCTGGTGTGAGCTTGTATGTTTTAGTCTGACGAACCTTGCCAGGCTTGTCTCCTGCGGCAGCCTCAATCAGGGCGTAGTCACGCATCTCTGTCTCTCCGCGCGCCTGGCCATAAATCGCCCAAGAGTGGGCGTGATCGTGCGGTGTTGAGCTTTTTGCGCCTTGGTAGTTATGGGCAACAATACAAAAGCCCAATTCGGGATCTTCGTAAATGACTTCTCTCTCGCCAACATTCGGCCCGAGATTGGCTTCGACAAACTGCTTGTCCACTAAAACTTCTTTCAAAAGATCCGCAACCTTTTGACGCCCGGCTGGACCAGGTTGAGCTTTCAACAGGTCGTGACATTGACGGGCAAATTGCTGAAGTGTGTGAGCCATGATGAGTCGTCCTCCAATTCGTTAATCACTGGCCGCTTATTCGCGGGCTGTACTTCGATTCTAACCTTGATGAGCGTTCATCCATTTTGATCGGGATCAAGATCCTGCGGGTCTCTAAATAAAAGTGAGTGATTGACTGAAACTAAGCGCCTCAATCACGGTTTGACGATGAACGGCTACTGTTGTCTCGATATCATGGCCATAACCACCCGCCATCGAAATGGCAAGCGGGACACTCAACGCTCTCGAATACTCAAACACACGCTGATCCCTCTTGAGCATTCCAGCATGGGTCAGCTTGAGACGTCCCAGGCGATCACCCTCGTGCGGATCCGCTCCGGCGAGATAGATCAACAAATCAGGCGTAAAAACCTTGTTTAATTGTTCAAGTGCTGCGTCCAAAGCTTCTAAATACGCTTCATCCGATACGCCATCCGCCAAAGGAACATCCAAATCACTCGGCTCTTTTCTAAAAGGAAAATTCTTGTCGCCATGCAATGAGAGCGTAAAAACGCTGGCATCATTTTTGAAAATTGCTGCAGTACCATTTCCTTGATGCACATCTAGATCGATGATGGCTACGTTGAACCCATGCGCAGACTGTCTCTGCATCACTCGCGCCGCGACCGCAGCGTCGTTGAACACACAAAAACCACTTCCCTTATCCCGATACGCATGATGTGTGCCACCCGCAAGATTAACCGCAACCCCATCTCGCATGGCCGACTCACAAGCCGCAATTGTCGCGCCAACGGAACGACGCGAACGCTCAACCATGCCGGGTGTCCAGGGAAAACCTATTTCTCGCTGTTCTTTGGGCTCAAGCGTTCCCGTGATCACTTTTTGAACATAAACGGGGTCGTGGGCCAACAGTAACTGGGTATCTGTGGCAGCTGGCGCCTCAAGCAAGTTGAGTCCGGGTGCTCCAGCCACGCCATCGCGCAGTAAGCGATACTTAGACATCGGGAAACGATGGCCCTCTGGCAGCGGCAAAACAAAATGATCCGCATAAAACGCGTCCATATGACCTTCTCCGAACCTTGTCATTTCAATCAATACAACTAATCAGTGGCAAAATAAAGAACTACTGTACAGATTTTTCACGATACTAGCCGGCAACACTCATGCGCGTCTCCAATTCCCTGATGCGTCTCCTGAAATCGGGCGCAGTTGCTATCGTTGCGTTAGTCCTGACTGGATGCAGTTCGCTGCAACTTGCCTATAACTACGCCCCCGGGCTGATCGCTTATCGCATGAATTCTTATCTGAATCTGGATGAGAAACAGCAAGCACTGCTTGATCAGGAACTGGCGAGCTTTGCTGCATGGCATGAACGCACACTCCCCCTTTACACCGCGGAACTCAATCAATGGGCCAACAGGCTCTCCAAACCTGAACCTTTCACGGGTAAAGAAATCCTCTCCATACAAGAAACAATCGAGAACCAGCTGCAAACAGTCGGGGCACGCGCGGCGACGCAACTCGGTCCTCTTCTGGTGACACTGGGACCGCAACAGCTCAAGCAGCTGCAATCAAAATTTAAAGATAGTAACGATGAATATTTTTCTGACTATTTGAAAAATTCCGATAGCCCAGCGAGCATCAAAAAGCGTCATGCGCGCATTACAAAACGTTTCGAAGAGTGGCTGGGGTCGTTGGACACGCAACAAAGAAACATTCTGATTTCTGTTTCAGATCGCAGGGCGCCCACTATTACCGCCTGGTATGCGGAACGCAAATTGCGCCAGCAAGCTTTGTTGACACTCCTGGAGACACAGCGCTCAGGGTCACCGGCACACGCGCAACAGGCTTTCTCAGAATACCTCATGCGCCTGAACACATACCGCGAACCGATTCTCAGCCA
>JACCDI011835813.1_pt1 | contig 23886 bp, 18 predicted proteins | sample 7442791 | NCBI WGS metagenome assembly JACCDI01 (sample SAMN15323434, study PRJNA562643) | freshwater metagenome | isolation source: river surface water | place: USA:Blue River Watershed | collected 2017-08-15
CCATTTGCATTTTGAGAGAAACACTCTCTCATTTCTTACGAACCCCGTGGAGGCCCTGTCTCTGCGGGGTTTCGCCGTTTTTAGGTGTTGTCTTCGTCCTAAAAAAGCGCCCTGTAAAACACTGTTTGCGGCTGTTTTTACTCTCCATTCTCCAAAACTTGTGGACTTGAGAGTAGCCAGTCAACAAGTCGGACCCCTTAAAAATCAACAACTTACGCACTCTCAGAAAGTGCCATTCTTTTTGACGCCGCGCTTAGGAGAGTTGAGCAAATAAAACAACTCTACGCGGCTGAGTGCTAACGGATGCTTGTTTGGTAGGTGTTCAGGAGATATTTATAAAGTGGAGCAGCAGACTATTGATGCAAATACCGATCGTTCGTATCCTTCTTTACGGGTTTTGGGCGGTGGGGATTTGAACGGCTCTCCATTCGATCACCAGGCATGCTGAGCGCAGCGTGAAACGTTATTGCCTGGTCCGACAATCAAATGAGTCTTGCGACATTTCGTGAGAAAGTCACTTTGCCTTTGCTAAAGGCTTCATGCTGTTCCTCAACCTTATCCAGTTCATAGAGGTAGTTGACCATCAGTCCGCCGGACTGCTGAAGTCCCTTCTTTGAGAGATCAGCAGCCCAGTTGATTTGGTAAAGGGTGGCTCCATTGCTCAAATGAAAATTCGCGACTGCATCGCCATGCCGTGTCGTGGTGTAGTGCATCAAATAGGCCGCGCACAAGCTCAATAGTGCTTTCTGCTCTCGTTCGTCACTGAGTTCTGGGCGCCAGCCTTCCTTAACGCGCTCTGCCCATGATTTACCTGGCAACCCCAGCAAGCGTCGAGCCTCGTCCATCTTTCGCTTAAATGACACTGTGGCTTCGGGAATCTCCAGGGGTGCACCACCGTCCATCCAGCGTGTCAGACCTGGAATCGGTGACAGTGTCGAATAAACCTTGAGGCTAGATATCTCTTCAGCCAATCTTTGTGCCACACGCTTGATCAGGAAGTTCCCCAGTGACACTCCTCGCAGGCCTGGCTGGCAGTTGCTGATGGAATAAAAGATCGCCGTCTTGAAAGTCTTGGATTCTTCCACTGGAGATTTCTTGTCGATCAAGACCCCCACGTTGCGTGAGATGCTTGGAACGAGTGCGACTTCTACAAAGATCAGTGGTTCCTTGGGAAGTTGGCGATGGAAAAACGCGAAACAACGCCTGTCAGGTTGGAGTCGACGGCGAAGGTCTTCCCAGCCATCGATGGCGTGCACCGATTCATGCTGGATGATTTTTTCCAAGATTTCAGCTGGTGACTCCCATGTGATCTGGTGTAGCTCAAGAAACCCTGGGTTGAACCAGGAGCTCAGAAGGTGATGCATGTCTGCGTCAATGACGCGCCACGGATCGTGGTCTTTGAGCATCGGAAGCAAAGACTTTCGCATCTGCACAATCGCCTGTGTACCACCAGGCGCTCTGTTGATCCGTCTGAGCAATTCTTGGCGACGCGGTTCAGTGTGTCGGCACAAGGCGATAAGGTTGGATGCACTGGGGTCGGATGCGTAAGCATCAGCCATTGCTTTTACCTTTGCTGGGTCAGGATTGAAATCTGACGAAAGAAAGTCGAAAAATGCCCGACGATGTCGTTCGTCCAATCGCTCGTATTGATTTATCAACTTGATGGCAATGCTTTGGGCATTGGACTCTCCATGCGCGCTAATTAGGCGCTTCGCAGTCTCCCGAACTTGTTCGAGCGGTCGATCTTTGCTAAATTTTTCGAACATGGTCGGTACCTTTGAAATGAAGATTTTTCAGGAGCAGTTGTTTCAGGCCAGTGTGAAAAGATTTTTGTACTGTTCACGCAGAATATTCTTTTGTACCTTGCCCATGGTGTTGCGTGGAAGCTCGGTGACGATGAAGCAACGTTTGGGAATTTTGAAATTGGCAAGCTTTGCCTTCAGTGTCGCAATGACTCCATCGCTTGTCAGGCTTGCTCCGGACTTGAGCGTTACCAGTGCAACGCCTACTTCACCAAAATCCGGGTGAGGCACGCCTATCAGCGCGCTCTCGCCGACGCCATCCATTTCGTTTATGTAACCTTCGATCTCTGCCGGATAAACGTTGTAGCCGCCGCTGATGATGAGGTCCTTGCTCCGCCCCACAATAGAGACATAGCCCCGTTTGTCGATCAGCCCTACATCACCCGTTTTGAACCAGCCATCGGACGTAAACTCCTCATTGGTCTTTTCGGGCATGCGCCAATAACCCTTGAAGACATTGGGGCCCTTGACCTGGATCGCACCGATCTCGCCGATTGGCAGTTCTTCATCCGCATCGCCCTTCACTCGCAAGCTCACACCAGGCAAGGGAAAGCCTACGGTACCGCCTCTTCGCTCTGACTGACTTCCAAACCGCTCGTCAGCGACATAAGGGTTGGAGGTCAGCATCGCGGTCTCGCTCATCCCGTAGCGTTCCACAATGGTATGGCCGGTACGTTCTGCCCACTCTTTGAATGTTTCGATCAAAAGAGGAGCAGAGCCAGCGACAAACAAGCGCATGCCGCTGCAAATCTCCCGCCTGAGGGAAGGCTCTGCAAGCATGCGCACATACAACGTAGGAACACCCATGAAAACGGTGGCTTGCGACATCCATGCGATGGCTTTTTTGGCATCGAATTTGGACATCCACAGCATCTTGCTGCCGCTGATCAGGGCTCCATTGATTGCGACGAACAATCCATGTACATGAAAGATCGGAAGAGCGTGAATCAGCACATCACGTCCTTGTTGCCACTGCCAATACGCCTTGAGCACCAATGCATTGGAGCGTAGGTTTTCATGCGTGAGCATTGCGCCCTTGCTGCGTCCTGTGGTCCCGCTGGTATAAAGAATGCAAGCAAGGTCATCCGCTTTCAGCAAGACAGGGTCATGTTGGTCGCTGTGTTGCTTGGCTGCCGAGAGTAGATTGCCAGAACGATCATCACCCAGTGTGAACAGATGATGGATTCCTGCATTGCTAGCGAGCTTCGTCACCCACTCGACGTTGCCAGGACTGCATACAACCACCGAGGGCTCAGCGTTGCCGATGAAATATTCAATCTCAGCACTCTGGTACGCGGTATTCAAGGGAAGGAACACCATACCGGCCCGCAAGCAGGCTAGGTAGAGCATGAGAGCTTCGACCGATTTGTCTACCTGAACAGCTACACGGTCGCCTGGTTGGGTGCCCAGACTCAAGAAAAGGTTAGCGATTCGTGCACTTTCGTGATCGAGGTCTTTCCAAGAGTAAATGGCGCCGGTTTCAGTCTCAATAGCCGTGGCATTGAGATCCTCTGGGAAATTTTTTCGCAGCGCAAGGAACAGGTTTTGATCGGACATGAGTGTCCCCATGAAGTAGTCGTAAGAGGATGTGTCAGTGCTTTAGATCAGTCCAGTTTGGCGCCAGAGGCTTTGACCACCTGGGACCATTTCTTCAGTTCGGCCTTGATGAATTGGTCAAAAGCTGCGCCTGTGAGGTTTGGGAACTCTGCGCCTTGCGTGGCCCATACATTTCGAGCCTCCTCCGACTGGGCGGCCCGACGAATTTCTTCAATGGCCCTTGCTTGCAAATCAGCTGGCATCCCCTTGGGCGCCCATACGCCATACCAGGTTGACACGGCGTAATCCGACATACCTAGCTCAGCAGAGCATGGGACATCCGGAAAGGCGGGATTGCGTTTGGTACCTGAGACCATCAAGGCTTTGACACGGCCAGCCTTGATATGCTGGGCTGAAGATCCGAGGCCGTCAAACATCATGTCTACGTTGCCGGCGATCAGGTCTTGCAGTGCAGGGCCTGCGCCACGGTAAGGGATGTGGGTGATGAAGGTCTTTGTTTGCAACTTGAACAGTTCTCCCGCCAGATGGTGAGAGGTGCCGCCACCGGCTGAGCCGAAATTCAGGCGGCCGGGGTTCTTTTTGACATATTCGAGGAAAGCCTTGAAATCAGCGGCCTCTACCCTTTTGGGATTAACCACCAGCACCTGCGGCACATTGGCCACGAGGATGAGCGGTATAAGATCGCGCTCAAGGTCGTAGTCCAATCGGGGGTACATGAAGGGGGCGATGGTGTGGTGTACCGCTCCCATGAACAAGTTATAGCCATCGGGTGCCGCGCGAGCCGCTAAGGTAGCACCCAGTGTTCCTCCTGCGCCACCTCGGTTATCAATGATCAACTGTTTGCCAGTCAACTTGGAAAACTGAGCTGACAGTGGGCGCGCAAATGCGTCGGTTCCACCGCCTGCAGGGAAAGGGACCACCATGGTGACGGGCTTTGTGGGCCAGCCCGATTGCGCCCAACTTGGCAGCGATGCTGTCAGCGCTGTGGCGAAGGTCACGAGTGCCGTTCGGCGTGAAACATGTGTTGATGCAGTCATGTCGTCTCCTTTTAGATGGTCAATTTGCATACCTGAATTTGTTCAGGTAATCCAAGAAATATATTCTTGTATAATTAAACGCTGTTCTTGTATTAGTAATTGCCCTAAGAAAAGCTGAAAAATAATTTTTTGTATGCACTGGTAGACTGTCCTCATGTCACGACTTTCTGAAAAGCTTCGCGAATCCATCGAGGAAGAGATTGCTACGGGAGTGCTTCCGCCAGGAACTCATCTGGATGAAATTGAGTTGGCTCAGCGTTTTGGAGTGTCTCGGACACCTATTCGGGAAGCCCTCAGTTTGTTGGCGGGAGAGGGCCTTCTTGAGATCCGACCGCGGCGTGGGGCTGTGGTGGCGAATGTGACGCCACGACGCTTGATCGAGATGTTTGAAGTAATGGCCGAAATCGAGGCCATGTGCGCCAGGTTGGCTTCAAGACGTATCACTGAGCAAGAACTTGAAGAACTGACATCCGCTCATCAAGAGTGCATGGAAGCGGCGGAAAAAAAAGACGCTGACTTGTACTTTTACGCGAACGAGAAATTTCACCGAGCCATTTATGTGGCAGCTCAAAACCAATTCCTGCTCGAGCAAGCAACATCTTTACAGCGCAGGTTGAGGCCCTATCGTCGCTTGCAGTTAAGGGTACGCCATCGGATTCAAAACTCGTTACGCGAGCATCAAGGCATTCTTGATGCCATTCGAGAAGGCAATGTTTCAGGTGCCGCGCAATTAATGCAGGGTCATGTGACGATACAGGGTGAGCGCTTCACTGATTTGTTGGCCACATTGAGCACCGTTGGTGAGACGGGGACTCAGAGAGGTAACTGATTCGGATGGATTGGATCGAATCGAGGCCATCGACTTGGCCTTACTAACGCTGGGTGTTGTCAACTTCAGCTCAACGGAACCGGGCTTGCGCCCATAGGGCCTTTGCCCAAAGCGGCTTCCCGTCCGCCGAATCGCGCGACCAGCGCGTCTTGATCGGCCTTGGCGCGCTGATCTGTAACCACTGGGTCCAGCATTTGATTCAAGAGCGATGCCATCTTCTCGCGGATCGGGCGATAGCTGTCATCAGCCGCGACATTCACAGTTTGGCCCGGATCGGCCGCCATGTTAAACAATTCCGGCTCATAGCCCACGTAGTGGTGATATGCCCACTGGCCTTGTCGCACCAGATAAGCTGCGCTGGGCGAGCCCACGGCGTGGTACTCGCTGAAGCCGATGCGCTCAGGATCATCTTTCTCGCGGGCTATTGCTACCAGCGATCGGCCCGGGAGCGTTGGGTCTGCGGGTAGGTTTGCGTTGTCGAGTACGGTCGGTGAGATATCAATCAGGTTGACTTGGGTCGCGCAGACCTTGCCCTCCGGGATTCCCGGCCCTGCCAAGATCAACGGGATGTGGGTGGCTTCGCGGTAGAGCGTCGACTTGTTCCACATCCCGCGCACACCTTGGTTGTCACCATGATCGCTGCTCATGATCACGCGGGTGGATTGTTGCAAACCGTTTTGCCCCAACGCTTGCAGCACTTTGCCGATTTGATCGTCAATGAAACATGTCAATGCGAAATAGCAAGCCAAAGCTAAACGGCGACGCTCCGGCGTACCCAACTCATCATCTGCATTTGAAAAATCCGCATGCCGCTGCAACCAGGGGTGACGTTGGTAGCCGCTGTTCGGATGCAGGCGTGGTTCGGGAATGGCATCCATGTCGATGACATCGAGATAGCGTTCGGGCACGACCAAAGGGAAATGTGGCGCGACGAAACCGACAAACAAGGTCCATGGCGCGGCGTCTTTTTCGGCGGCCTTGTCATGCAGCCACTGCGCTGCGTGCTCTGCCGAGGAGATGTCATACCTGTTGTAGCTGGACAGCCCAGCACCGAGTTCGGTAAACAGTCGCGATGGGCGTGGTGTGCTGGGCAAGGGGTTGCGCACCGAGCCCCAGACCTGACCGATGCCATCGGCCAGATGCAAGGGATCATGCTGCTCGGAAAATCCGGTGGGTGCCGCGGCATTGACATAGTGCAATTTACCGATCGACTCGACGCAGTGACCTGCAGCTTGCAAGGCATGCCCCCAACCGGGGATGCGCCCGTCGTAGCCCATGGCGTTGTCCCAATATGCTGTGTCATGCACCCAGCGCCCCGTGGCCAGCGCCGCCCGAGCGGGGACGCAGATGGGGGAAGGTGTCAGGGCTTGGGAAAATCGGGTGCCACGGGCAGCCAGGGCATCCAGATGGGGCGTCTTGACGAAAGGGTGTCCAGCGCAGCCCAAGGCATGCGCATCTTGCTCGTCGGTGAAAAGAATCAGGGTGTTCAAAGTCATGGTCCAAAACTCTTAGGCTGGGCCAACGGGCTCAGGTAATGGATTGCGAATATCTTCCGGGCGACTTAACAGCCGCTGCATCAACTCCTCACGCAAGCCGCGATGCTTCGGATCATCAAACAGGTTGACGCACTCATGGGGGTCATTGCTTAGGTCATATATTTCACCGACCCCACTGGTCAATTCAACCGTCAGCTTGGCACTGCGGGTGCGCACAGTGCGCAAGTCCAAGGCCACGCCACAACGCGATGGGCCCAGACGCCATTCGTTGTAAGCGTGATCACGCTCTGCATGGTCCACTCTGGTGAGCAGCGGGCGCAGGCTCTGGCTGTGCACGGCAGAGGGCACAGGTGTGGCTGCATAGTCACCAAAGGTCGCCGCCAAATCCAGCGTGGAGACGGGCTGATGGTTCTGTTGATCAGCAGCGATACCGGGACCGCGCATGATCAGGCCGACGCGCAGCAGTCCTTCGTAATGCATCGGGCCCTTGAGCATGAGGCCGTGATCGCCCAGCAACTCACCATGGTCGGAAGTGAACACAACGAGCGTGTTTTCAGCCAAGCCGGCATCGTCCAGCGCAGACAAAATCCGTCCTACTTGGTGGTCCACCAAAGAAATCATGCCGTAGTAATTGGCAATGATTTCTCGCAACTGGGTATCGGTTTGTTGTGACATGCGTGAGTATTCCTCACGCACTTTCCGGCTTTCTGGTGTACCGCCGGGTGTGTTTTCCAGAGAGGCTCTGTGCCACCACGGGCGTTTTTCCAAATCGCGGCTTCGATGCGCTGGCAGATCCACCTCGTCTGGGCGATGCATCCAGCACCAAGGCGCAGGTGCATCAAACGGATGATGCGGGTCTGCCATCGACACCCACGCGCAGAACGGCTTTGCTGTTGCTTGGTCATCTGCGGCTTGTCGCTGACGTCGCCCTTGTTGAGCGATGTAGGCGACCGTGCGATCCCCCACCCAAGTGCTGTTGTGCCAAGCAGTAGGCAAGGCGCTGTTGTGCGTTTGCGCAGCTTGCGTTTGCGGATAAAGTCGCTGTCTGTAAAGGGCGTTTTTCATGGTGCCCATGCCATCGCGGTGATACCAGCGCTCGTAATGCAAGCCGCCGGGGCTGGCCTCGGGCAGCCAATAGTTGTGCCCCAGTTGCATCAGCTCGACCTGTTCAAAGCCCATGTAAGGGCCTCGCCAATCGTCTGCGAAAAAATGCGAACTGGGAATGTTCTCGCAGCGGCCGGTGGGACGGTTGGCGTAGGAGTGATTGCTCGAGAAATGTGCCTTGCCGATAAATCGCGTGTCGTAGCCCGCTTTACTCAGCGATCCCGCAAAGCCCTGCGCGGCTATGGACTCGTCCAGGTCGATGCCGTTGTCATGAACCCCACTGGTCAGCGGCAGCATACCGGTCAAGATGGCGCTTCTTGAGGGCATGCACACCACATTGGGCGTGATGCAATTTGTGAAGCGTGTGCCTTGCCTGGCCAGCAAATCAAGATGCGGCGTACGTACCCTGCGCCCTTCAAATCCAAAGCAATCGGCGCGATGCTGATCGCTCATAATCAGCAAAATATTTGGTCGTTTCAAATCGTTTCACCCAAGTTCACGAATGGAAGTTCATCAGTTGTCAGCGGTGTATCCCGTGGCTTTGATGACAGGTCCCCAACGTTCAAAATCTTCTTTGAGATGGCGTGCCAACTCGGCCGAATACCTGATGTCAGAACCAAACTCCAACTTTTCAATGGCAGCGACCAAGCGCTGGCTCCGTGCTGCAGCTGTAATCGCTGCTTCCAGTTCGAGTTGAACCGCTTTCGGTATTTTGCTAGAGGCAAAAAACGCAAATACCTCGGTCAGTTGTAATTCTGGATAGCCTTGGTCTTTGAAAGTGGGCACACCCGGCAGGCCCGGCAAGGCCTTGTCGCCGCTGAAGGCAAGAATGCGAAGTTTGCCGGACTTGTGATGCGACACCAGGTTGGGTAGTGTCGTGGAGAGGGCGGGAATCGTTCCACCCAACACATCCGTCATCGCCGCTGCGCCGCCGCGATAGGGTACATGCTGAAAATCGATACCAGCCTTGCGCCCAAACATCACACCCATGAAGTGCATAGCCGTGCCGGCACCTGGCGTGCCGTAGCTGGCTTTGCCAGGGTTGGCCTTGGCCCAGTCGACAAACTCTTTGAGTGTTTTGGCAGGCGTACCCGGTCCGACCCCCAAACCAAACTGAAAAGAGCACACACTAGCCAGCGGTGCAAGATCACCCATTGAATACCGCAGCTTGGGATAGACATGCGGGAATATGGTCGCATTGCCCCCTGGCATCATCACAATCGTGCTGCCGTCGGAGGGGGCGGCCAGCATCGCCTCGGTGGCCAGTTGCCCGGCGGCACCGGTGCGGTTTTCTACGATCGTGTTGTAGCCAGCGGTGCGAAGCTCTTCACCGATTTGGCGAGCCACCACATCCACAGCGCCCCCGGCTGGGTAGCCCACGAGGATTCTCAAAGGTTTGCCTTGCGCGAAGGCCAGGCTCGGAGCGAGACCTGCGAAAGGGCTGGTTCCGATGTAGGTCAGGCAGTGGCGACGATTCAACATGATGGTCCTTTCAAGGAAGCTGCAAATAGCATTGGATGTGGGGATATTCGCTGTGAAGGCTTTTTTCGAATGAAAAGATGATGTGCCGTGCTCGAATCTGCTTCAGTATCTTCGGTAACAATAAAGGGATGACCCTTACTCACCTGAATGCCAGTGATCGCTTCGCGGCGGAACTTTTGCAGAGCCGTCAATTGGGCCGCAAGTTTGCGAACGCCTTGATGCAACCGCTGGCCTTCAAGAACAGGCCTCTGCACCTATTGGACGCGGGCGTCAGCTTGTGCAAAGCGGGGGATCGTGTTACGCAACTGCCTTTCGTCATGAGCGGTCGCCTTGATGCTGTGGTGCATGTACCGGGCGTCCAAGGTGGCCAAATTGTCCCGATCTCGTTTCGCGCGGGTGAGATGGCTTTTCTGTCTTATTTGTTCAACCAACTGCCCAGTGGCGGAGACTTGGTGGTGGGAGAGCCCAGCACCATTCAATGGCTTCCGCTGAAAGAGATTGAGACTTGCCTGCTGAATGATCAGGGCTTGTTGCTGATGCTGGTGCGTTTTCTCGGGCAGCGCCTGCGTGAGGTGCAAGCACGCGAGCGCAGTTGGGCGTCAAGAGGCGTGCAGCACCGGCTTTGTGCCGGCTTGGCGCGCATGGCAGCTGATTTGCCCAGCCGTTCAGACAGGCGTACCGTTGTCGTCGCAACGCATGAGCAGATAGCAGCCAGCTGTGGCGTCAGCCGTCCAAAGGCCTCTATAGCCCTCAAAGCCCTGGAAGGCGATGGCATTTTGAAATTGGGTCGCGGCTGGATCGAGGTGTTGCATTTGCAAGGATTGATAGAAGGGGCCGACTAGAAGTCGCGCGACTTTACAAATTTCAAGCGGGTGTTCTAAATTTTTTTCGAAGGTCAAATGGCTGAAAAATCGAACATTCAAAAAGATGAATGATGACCCTCAGTAAGGAATTGATCGATCAACTACCAGTTGTTTTATTCGCCCTTTTATCCACTGCCCAACCTTTACTTGGCATTCCCCTCGTAAACGGATACGCGCTTTACCTTGCCTAAATCCGTTTAGGTCTTCAGTATGTACCTTTTGATTTTTATTTTGTATCTAAGGGAAGTGCGGTACTTGACTTGATTGTTTGAAGCACGATGCTTGAGCGAATGTTGCGAACGCCATTCAAGCTTGTGAGTTTTTTGAAAATAGATTCAGATAGCGCTTGTAGATTAGGCGCCACAATTTCTAAAAGGTAATCAGCATCGCCCGTGATGGAATGACAAGCCAGTACTTGCGAAATTTTTGCAATGTCTCTCTCAAAGTTTGCCCCTTCATCGCCGCTGTGCCGAGACAGGCTGACATAGGTGAAAGACCTTACGTTCAATCCAAGCGTAACAGGCTCAAGCAGAGTGACATATTTTTTGATTACTTGACTCGATATTAAGCGTTGAATTCGTCGACTGATTTGTGAGCTTGATAAATGGATTTTGTCGCCAAGTTGTTGATGAGTTATCAGGGCGTTTTCTTGCAGCGCCGACAGAATGGCTACATCCACTCTGTCGAGCATTAGATTTTCATAATTTTTTGATTTCATGCATGAATTGTGCATTAAAACGATATAAATAAGAGTAAATCACATCCAATTTGCCTGGATTCTTTGTCAAACTCTACATTGGTAATCAACTTTAGACGGGGCAAGCTCATGGCTGATTTATTCGACAACCCAATGGGTTTATGCGGTTTTGAATTCGTAGAGTTTTCTTCTCCCGAGTCAAATGTGATTGAACCCTTGTTCGAAAGAATGGGTTTCATTTTGGTGGCCAAACACCGATCAAAAGATGTGGTGCTTTATCGGCAAGGCGATATCAATTTCATCGTTAATCGCGAACCCAAAAGTCTAGCGGGTTACTTTGCTGCTGAGCATGGTGCTTGTGCTTGCGCGTTGGCTTTTCGCGTCAAAGATTCGCATAAGGCATATGCGCGTGCGATTGAGATGGGTGCGCAACCAGTTGAGATTTCTACAGGTCCCATGGAGCTCCGTTTGCCGGCTATAAAGGGTATCGGGGGCGCCCCCTTGTATTTGATTGACCGTTTTGAAGATGGCAAAAGTATTTACGACATAGACTTTGAATTCATTGAAGGGGTGAATCGTCATCCCGCTGGTCATGGCTTCAAGGTGATCGATCACCTCACCCATAATGTTTACAAAGGACGCATGTCCTATTGGGGATCTTTCTACGAAAAGATTTTCAACTTTCGCGAGATTCGATACTTTGATATTCAAGGCGAGTACACCGGTTTGACAAGCAGAGCTATGACGGCGCCGGATGGTTTGATTCGTATCCCGCTCAACGAAGAGTCTGGGCAAGCAGGTGGACAAATCGAAGAATTTTTGATGCGATTCAACGGGGAGGGCATTCAACACATTGCATTGGGATGTGACGATTTACTGGCCAGTGTCGATGCGCTACAAATGGCAGGCATACCCCTCATGACTGCACCCAACGACATTTACTACGAGATGCTTAGCGAGCGTTTGCCTATGCATGGCGAGCCAGTGGCTGAGTTACAAGCCCGAGGCATTCTGTTGGATGGCTCAACAGCCAATGGTGACAAGCGTTTGCTTCTGCAAATTTTTTCTCAGACTTTGTTAGGACCTGTTTTCTTCGAGTTTATTCAACGCAAAAACGATGAGGGTTTTGGTGAAGGTAACTTCAAAGCGCTATTTGAGTCTTTGGAGCGAGATCAAATCCGACGGGGCGTTATCAAAACTTGATGTACAAGCGTTCCCGCTTTTTCTATCGAAGAGATCACCCTGTACGCTTGCTGGTAAGGTGAGCATTGGGTGATCTGCTGCACAGTGCTCGTTGTCTTATTCGGTTCCCGGGGGGCTGACTGCCTAGGTGATCAGGCGGTTCATGGCTGATCACATCTGGGAGGTTTGAGTTACTTCCAACCCCACCGTTCCATAGCTCGTTTATCACGAGCCATCTCCGCCTCAATCGAGTCTTGTGGCAATTGGCGAAGGCATTCCTCCATCGCTTGTGGGTCCAACTTTTCAGACTTTGGAGGTTCTGCGCTTACTTGAGGAGATTTGCCATCCCAAGCGAACGGGTTACGAAACGCAGGAGGATCGGGCAGGCAATCGTCCTGGTAGCTTGGAGGCCCATCCGAAGCAAACGGGGTGAACGATATCGTTTTCTCAAAGATGAGCGGCTTGCCCGTTGGTGTGGGAGGTAAGGGTGGCATGCTTTCAACCGCTTTGCGAGCCAGTTGTTCAGCAACTGAAGAGGTCGTCCAAATTGTTTCCAGCTTAGCCAAGGTCCCATCAGGTGCTATTTCAATTCTGAACCGCACGAAGCCTTGGTCAGGCCCCTCCACCGCAGTCCCCATCATGCTGCGAACCTGTTGCCCCCAACTGTAGCGATAGCCTTTGCTGTTTTTGTTGGTGTATTTGGCAGCAAAAGCCCACTCATCTGCAGTGGGCGCAGACGGAGCTGCCATGGTGGCTGGTTCTTTAGCTGGCGGTGCCTTTTCTCGAGAGTCAGGAGCTTTAGTGATGATTGGTGTGTTTGGGGGCGAAGGCTTCGCTACTGGCGAAAGTTCTTGAGTCTTGGGAGGCACTTTCACTTGGGGCGGCAAGACTTCCATGAAGACGACTTGGCTTTGAGGTGGAGCCTTCTGCGTGCTGTGCCAGCCGAATGGGTAACTGCTGGCCAGAGCGAACACCGCAGCATGTAGGGCCAAGCTGAAGGCGGCAGCCAAAACACGCGAGCGTTTAGATGCACGCATGCGCGTTGACCATCGTTAGTCTTGAGCAATCAAGTCAGTGCTTGGGGGCAGCACCACTGGCACGGGCGTTGGCGTCAAGACCGCCTTTGGCTTTCCACTCGGCATATCCACCCTGCAGAATTTTGACGTTTTCCCACCCCGACACGCGCAGTGCAAAGCCAGCTTGAGCAGACAAACTGCCCGTGTTGCAATAAATCAGTACAGCTTTGTCCTTGGGGATACTTGCACTCTTGGTCAAGACCTGACGCCACTCAATGTTGACCGCCCCAGGAATGTGCTCTTTGGCGAATTGCGTGGCGTCACGTGCATCGATGATCATCATCTTGCTGTACTCGCTCTTGGGAATCTGCTCGGCAAAAATGGTGCCGCCGCCGTAATCTACAAACTCCAGGTAGCCTGACAGTTCGTCCATCAGCTTGGCTTTGTCGTCGGCAACAGCAGGCGAGGCTGCCAGCAGGATGATCATTGCAGTGCAGAGCATTTTTTTCATGGTTGAAGATTCCATAAGTGATGTCTAATATTATTGCTCAGGCAACACATCCACAGACAGGTGCACCATGATCCATTCAGCCGACCATTGGGAAAACGTCTACCGCAGTAAAAATTTTGATGCGGTGAGTTGGTACGCTCCTCATCTGGGCGAGTCTTTGCGTCTTATTGAGCAACTGTGCCCAGATAAGACTGTAGCCATCGTCGATGTGGGCGCAGGAGAGTCCACTCTGGTGGATGATCTTTTGCACCGCCATTACCTTGACCTCTCGGTGCTCGACATTTCCGCTGCTGCCATCGAGTTCACCAAGCGCCGTCTGGGCGCGAAAGCACAGCAAGTGAATTGGCATGTTGGGGACATCACACGCTACAACTTCGGAGAAAAGAAATTTGACCTTTGGCACGACCGTGCGGTGTTTCATTTCTTGACTGATACAGCCGCTCGGCAGGCGTATGTTGATCTGGTTCGAAGCTCAGTTAAGCCTGGCGGATATGTTTTGATGGCCACCTTCGGCCCGAACGGACCGTTGAAGTGCAGCGGGCTGGATGTGGTTCGATACGACGATGCGCAACTCCACCATGAATTCGGCGATGGCTTTGAGTTGATGGGGAGCGAATTGAGTGATCACCATACCCCCATGGATACGGATCAGCAATTCTTGTATTGCTGGTGCCGTGTCAACCACTGAGGGTTTGGGTTCTCTTGTGGGAGTGACTGCTATGGGAAAGGGCACAGTGGGGCAACCTAGCAGGATCTAATTCTGGAGCCCTCAGCACAGAGATTCTGAAAACTCTCGGTACATGAAGATGTCTCAACATTTAGAATGATGAACTGGACCCCAAGTGCTTGATCGGCTTGCTCTTGGGAAATTTAGGCGGTTTGCGATCTGGTAACTTCTGCCCCGCCAGAACAAGACCTGCTAACTCGCTCAGTTGGGTTGTCAGGCGCTCAGAGCCCCGCACCACGCGGGGCTTTTTGCTTTGGGCTCCTGACTACGGCCTGCGCTAGGGGGCCGGAAAAAGCGCCTCAAACCCCGTTTGTCTCAAAACCTCATGACTTTTTCGAACTTGGTTTTGAGCCATGAATTTGCCGGTTTCGGCAAAACGGGCTTTGAACCAAGCTGAATGAAATTTCGCTGTTCAGAGCTTTTTGAGTCGCTTACCTTCAGCAGACCAAATAAAGCTTTTTATGGCGGCCCCTAGATTTCTCTGATTGATTCACTCTTTCCAGACTGATGCAGCAAGAGGTAGCTCATTGAGTTCAGCGCGCGCCTCACGCCAGCTGGGGTAATGTTTCTCAAGGATTGCGATGAATCGGTTGCTGTGCGTTGGCTCAATCAAATGAGCCATTTCATGAACGATGACGTACTCAAGCAAATCCTTCGGCTTTTTTGCCAACTCCGTATTTAGACGAATATTTCCTGCAGCGTTATTGCAGCTACCCCATTTGGTTTTCATCCGCTGCAAAAAATAGCCTGAAACGCTAACCTTGAGTTTTCGCTCCCACCTTTGAATCAGCGGCGGCACGACTTCATGAAGCAGTGACTTGTGCCACTCATGCATCACTTCAGCACGCCTTTCTGCGCTGCAGCCAGGACGAACTACAAGAATGATCCTTTTGTTGCTGAGGGTAACTGAGGGCTTCACATTTTGGTAGTCGACTGTCATCAAATAGCGACGCCCCCAAACTTGGTGGCTCTCCCGCTCGACGAATTGGCGTGGCGTTTCTCGCGCCTGACATTCCAGCTTTCTCTGCTGATCACGAATCCAGATCAATTTGGATATTGCATAGGCGCGCGCCACTTCAAGGCGTGTGTTGGTTGGGGCAGCAAGGGTCACACGTCCTTCAGGCGGGTGAACGGTGAGATGGACATTCTTGATGTCCTTCCTGGTCACCGTTATCGAAATTTCGCCCAGTTGGATCGTTTCGCTCATCAGTACCCCGGTTGATTCTTAATGATTTCAAAAATTGCCTGAGTCGCTATCCGATCTCTTGACAGAATGGGGAAAAGCGCATTTAACACTTGCCTCTCTCTGGTTTCATCGCCTTTGTAGCCTGCCGGTGCATTCTCGCGAACGGTCTGATCTATCTTGAGCGCAAGTGCTGCTTTTTCAATGTCATTTTTTGGACATACGAAAGTCGAGGCTGGAACACTTGCCAGATTGTTGAAGAGTGCGATAGCCTCCGGTTGTCCGTTAAGAGAGAGTGGGTGAGTTCCAGCATTCTTTGTACCCATCTTTTTCACCAACTCCTCTGCCTTCTGAAGAAATTTCTCGTAGGCGGCGGTGTCATCGCGCTTCTGCTTGATCAGGTCTTCGAGGAGCTTGGATATCTCGTCGTAAAACTTTGGATCAGTGAGCTGGTCTCGAATAATCGTTTTTCGGACGTTGTTGATAATCCCTTCAGCAATCGCATTTTTCGACAGCTTTCCCTTTTGGTTGAGCTTCTTGGCAATGGCATCGTGAATGCCAGTCTCAATGATCAACTCGGTCAGCGAGAGTGAGCTCAGGTTGCCTAAATCTTCAGCCGGGTCTGCTTGGATGTACGTATTGATGAGGTGGCGCATATCCGCCTCGTAAGGCTTGATGTCCAACTCTTCACCTGAATGCTTCTTGATCGCCGTCCGGGTGTCGCTGTAGAACTCGATTTCCTTCTCGAGCGTAGCAATGTCAGCCGCTGAATATCCTGCATCTTCGAGGTTCTGGGCAATTGCCGCATAGGCTCGCAGGAACGCAGCTGCCGATTTGTAGAACGAAATGCGCAGCGGCTCGGTGTTCAGCAGCGCCTCCGGATCGTTGGCATCACCGCAGAAATAGTGCAGGTACTGCTCCATCTCACGCGGCGTGGCCACCGGCTCGCACAAATAGCGCAGAGCCTCGCGGGCAGCATCGAGCTGCGCCTTGCCTTCTTTCAGCCAGTTTTTTACGGTGACATTGCCGTCGTCACCACCATCGTCGATATCCAACTCGTCTGAGGTGTAAACGGCGATGGAGTCCTGCACCTTCTCGAACAGCTCTTTGTAGTCGACGATGTGGCCATAGTCCTTGTCGTCGCCGTCGAGCCGGTTAGTGCGGCAGATAGCCTGGAACAGGTTGTGATCGCGCAGCTCGTTGTCGAGATAGATGTAGGTGCAAGAAGGCGCATCGAACCCAGTCAGCAATTTGCTCACCACAATCAGCAGTTTTAGATTGGCAGGCTCCTCGATGAAGCGCTGCTTGGTCTTGTCCTCATAGTCCTTCGTGGTCTGATCTTTCAGCAGGACGTGCTGGGTGTAGGTATCAAACTTGTAGCGCTCGTCACTGTCCTTGGGTTCGCGCGAGATCCCGTTGTGATTGGGCTCGTAAGAGGTAATGATTCCGCAGTACTTGCCGAACGAAGTGTTCTGAAGCAGACGGAAGTAATGGCAGGCGTCGTAGATGGAGGCTGCCACCAGGATTGCCGTACCCCGGTCATTGTTCAGGCGAGGCTGCACACCGAAGTCGTGGATTATGTCGGCAATGATGCGTTGCTTGCGCTCACCGGCACTCATCAGCTCTTCCATCGTCGCCCAGCGCTTGCGCAGAACTGAACGCTGAAAGGTATTCAACCCCTTGGTTTTCTGGTTAAACCACGAATCGATAGCTTTAGTTGACGTAAGGCGCTGAGGCACATCGCGCGACTCGTACTTCAGGTCTAGCACAACCTTGTCGGCCACCGCTTCATCGAACTTGTAGGTATGGATGTAGGTGCCGAATACCTCGCGGGTGGTCTGTTTGTCTTTACGCAGCAGGGGGGTCCCAGTGAAGCCAATGAAGATCGCGGCTTCCAACCAACGCTTCATCTGCTTGTTCATGTCGCCGCCTTGCGTGCGATGGCATTCATCGACGAAGACATAGACACGGCCCATCACTTTCGGCGGCTCACCCTTCAGATCGGTCGTATCAAACTTGTGGATCAGCGCGCACATCAGGCGCGGCGTAGCCGCACCCAGCTTTTCGACTAATTCCGCGCGGGAGGTGATTCGCGGCGATGCGACATCCTCGCCAATCACGCCAGCATTCTTCATGACACCCACGATTTGCTTGTCCAATTCATCGCGGTCGGTGATGACCAGGATGCGGGCGTGTGGGTCAAACTCCAGCAGCCACTTGGCAATCAGCACCATCAGAATGCTCTTGCCGCTGCCTTGGGTGTGCCAAATCACACCGCCTTCCTGTTGCTTTACTCGCTCCTGGGCGGCTTTCACGCCGAGGTATTGATGAACGCGAGGTACCTTTTTTTGGCCTCCATCAAAGATGATGAAGTTACGGATCAGATCCAAAAGACGCACCTTGTCAAACATCTGCGCCAGCGGCTTATCTAGCAGCGCGCCCTCAGCAAGCTGCTCAGATGTGGTGGCGCTTTTGTCTTTGCGCTCCTTCCACTCTACAAAGAACTTCTCCGGTGTTCCGGTAGTGCCGTATCGCAGTCCTTGGGAGTCGCTGCCCGCCAGCACCAGCTGCACCGTGCTGAAAAAGCCCTTGTTGAAGATCTCTTCCTGATTGGTGATGAGCTGGCGAACACCGTCGGCCACCTCCACCGAGCTGCGTTTCAGTTCGATGACCGCAATGGCGATGCCGTTGATGTACACCACCAGATCAGGCCGGCGCTCATAGCCACCCCGCAGGGTGACCTCTTCGGCCAGCCCGAAATCGTTGTTGCCGGGTGTTTCCCAATCGACGAGATGCACTGTCTCGTGCGCTTGCCCTGCAGCGATCTGCACTGGAACGCCATATCGCAACAGTTGGTACGTGCGCAGACTGGCTTGATAGAGAGTGATACCAGTGGAATCTGCTGCAGTCAGCAACTTCTGCAGAGCTGCAGAAATGTGCGAATCAGAATAACCACGCTTCTTGAGATTGCTGCGCAACAAGTCAACTTCGATGGACCGGTTGTTGTCGCGTTTACTCCACTCACCCAGGTGTTCGTAGTCAAGGAAGTCAGGGCGACTCGCATCCGAAAAAAGGGCTGCAACGCGGTTCTGCGTCTTGCGCTCAGAGCGGGCTTGTTCAGGCATGAGGTTCTCCTGGCGCATTACTTGCGAGCAAGCCTTGCATCATTGCCTGTTTAACATCACGTAGCTTTTCCAGTTGCTGCTGCAAGGCGGCCAATTCTGCGTCGACGTCCGCTAGCACCGTTGCGATGGCAATTTGTTCGTCAGACGAGGGGACCGGCAAATTCAACTTGGCAATATTCGTCTTGCTGATTCCAGTGACCTTGGTTCCAACAGCATAAAAGAGGAACTGTTGCCGAATCGCAGCCGTTTGAAAGCAGTAGTGTCTGTATTCATTGCACAGTTCGTTAGTCTTACTCTTTGCGACGATGGTGTGAAGCCCCGAAATAAAAGGTAAGTTGCCTTTGTTAACTACTACAACATGCTTGCTAGTCCCATCGTCATCTTCCGACGCATCCACAAAAACGACATCACCATCTTTAAGTAGTGATTTTGGGGAAATCTGCTTTAGCGGCACGTTGAGCTTTGGGATATCCTCGTAATCTGCTTTTGTATCGATAGACGTCTTCGCGGATCCATGTATGTCGCCATAGTGGAGATAGCAGTGCCCCTCTGTTGAAAGCTGATCACGCGATGCAGCATAGCCGCCACTAAAAGCAAATAGTTCATCCAGCGTTTTTACGTCCCATTGACCTTGGAACCCGGGAAGTCGGGCTCTTCCGGTAGTTCGTAGCTGCATGGCTGCTGTTTTGATGTGTTCGTTAACACGAGCAGCAACCGTGGCCACATTTTCAACGACCTGCGGTAGTGGTGTTGCGTAACGCTTAGCCAGCTGACGAACACGTTCGGTGAGGGTCTGCGATACGCGATCCAACTCGCTCTGCACAACATCCCCCATTGCTTTCAACCATTTGTCGTCAACAACTAAAGTCTTCACCTCGTCTTCGCTGAGAGTCGGATACTTTGCGTGTATTTTTGCATCAAGGCTGTCCTGCGCGACCTTACTCTTGAGCTTCACGTCCGTTTGCCGAGTAAGTAGCACATCGTAGTCTTGAAGTACCTGCCTTTCATCTGCGTAGTCAGGGTCCTTGGCGATAATCTTGAGCCGCGCCTTAAGCAACTTTATGTTTACCTTCTGCTTATCTCCTTCGCCTTCGATGACCTCAGTAAGAAGGCCATCTTCAACACCGTGTTCCTCCATCAACTCGAGTAGTGTTTGCTCGATATCAGCGAGCTCAATCTCGAGAGATCCAATTGCCTCGCGCTCGGTCATAAAGAAGCGGGAAATCAAATTCGCTGCAGGAATCAGATCGGACTTGAATCGGCGTTTGCCTTGCTTGTAATCGTGTTGCTCTGGCCAAGCCAGCTTGCCGTCCTTATTCTTGACTTGCAGAATTTCGCGCGGCTGCGCACCCGTCCGCCAGCCTTCTTCGGCGATTAGGTAGCAGTCGTCTTGCATAGTCTCTGCCCAGTAGTCCATGAGGTGTTGGTATACGTCATAGGCATTGACCAGGGGCGTCGGCTTGAATCGGACTAGCAAGTCCTCAGACAGCGCCTCGATCAATTGCTTGGGATGGCCGTCTTGTGCATAAGCCTTCAGTTGCGGGATGCTCGCCTGCTTCCAATCAAGAAACACCTTGGTGGCGGCCTGATTGAACGCTGTGAACTGGGGATGCGCAAAGATGGTGGTCTTTACCTCGGAGATGGGTAGTTTCAACTGTGCATAACCGGCGCGCCCGGCTGACTCGAACAGTTCTGCGCGCACACCTGGAATGACCTTCCAGTAGTCGCCCATAGCGTCAAGGTCACGCTCAGGTATGCCGCCATGCAAATGGCCATCAATGTCTTGGATGTCTTCAGGCTCGGTGCTGTCGATGTAGCGCGGCAGATTGAGGTTGAAGTCGTTCTTGGAGTCTGCGATCTCGGTGATCGGCACCATGCGCGAGTAGCGTGGCAAGTCAACCAACCTTGTGAAGGTATCGACGATCTTGTGAATATCCTGCTCACGCAGGCGGTTCTTGGGGCCGTCCTTGATAAAGCCTCTTGATGCGTCAATCATGAAGATTCCATTGCGTGCCGACGCACTCTCTTTATCAAGGACAAGGATGCACGCATCAATCCCAGTTCCGTAAAAGAGATTTTTGGGGAGTCCGATGATGCCTTTGAGGATGCCGGATCGCACCAGCTTCTCGCGGATGACAGACTCAGCGTTGCCCCGGAACAGGACGCCGTGCGGGAGAATGCATGCACCTTTACCAGTGCTTTTCATTGAGCGGATGATGTGCAGCAGGTATGCATAATCACCTTGTTTCTTTGGGGGCTCACCCCAAACAAAGCGCTGGTAGGCATCGCTCGCAGGCGTCAGGCCGGTACCCCAGGTCTTGTCGGAGAAAGGTGGATTGGCAACGACGTAGTCATAGGTGCGCAGCGATTCGCCATCCTTGAACTTGGGCGATGCCAGTGTGTTGCCCTGCAGGATGTTGGCCGTCGGGAAGTCGTGCAGGATCATGTTCATTCGGGCGAGACCAGCGGTGGTCACGTCCATTTCCTGCCCCTCCAGCGTGATGTGCTTGCCAGCTTCAGCAGCTACCTTAAGTAGCAAGGAACCGGAACCGCAGGTCGGGTCATAAGCGGTGGTTGATGCCACGGCATTTGCTGGGGAGATGCCTACGACTTTTGCCATGATCCGACTAACTTCGGATGGGGTATAAAACTGGCCCTTGCTCTTGCCACTCTGTGAGGCGAAGTGCCGCATCAGGTATTCGTAGGCATCGCCCAGGATATCGTCGTTCTCGGCACGGTTCTTTGAGAAATCCAGTTCAGGCTTTTGGAAGATGCCGATCAGGTTGCTGAGGCGATCCACCATCGCCTGACCTTCACCCAGCTTATTCGGGTCATTGAAGTCAGGGAAGTCGCTGCGAGCAAGGCGAGAGTTGGCATCGATCAGCGGCTGAATGACCTGCGTGTTGATCTTGTCCCCGATATCGCTCTTGCCTTTGAGGGCAATCATGTCCTTGAAGCTGGTTCCGGGCGGAATGGTTACCGGCGGGGCAAAGTCATCAGTGTCTCCGTACTTGTCCGAGACGTACTTAATGAAGAGCATGAAAAGGACGTAGTCTTTGTACTGACTGGCATCCATGCCGCCTCGCAGTTCATTGCAAGATGCCCAGAGCGATGAATAAAGGTCTGATTTCTTGATTGCCATAGTTTCTAAATTTTTAAAATTCGTTTTTAAGACTTATAGCCAGGAGCCATTTCAGCACTCTCCACGCCATAAAGTGTTTGCGTATTCCGCAGCCAAAGGTGATGTTCTTTGGGGTCCAAGGAGTGCTTGCTCGAACAATCCACCGACCATCGCCGTAGGGCGTACCCAACCAATGGGGCTCGCATGTCGAGTGCCAACACTCCGTTGTTCATTCTGAAATCTGCTTCGATCGCTTTGGGGTGTGCAATGCCAGGGTGTGGGACCAGTTCAATATGAACTATCCGCGCCCACTGCACATCTGATTGGATTTGTTCTTCGACAGGGATAGGCAGATCAATAGCCTTGGCTTTGACGATGCGGGTCAAAGCAAAGTCGGCAAAGCGGCCTCGTTCACGGTCATAGGCCCGCAAATGCCAGCGCAGTCCAGTGTCGGCCAAGGCCAGCGGGCACAAGGTCTTTGTTGAGGCTCCAGAGGTCAAAGACTGGTAGTTGACCTTGACCTGGCGTCTTCCAGCAATGGCCCGCGTCAGCGTTGCAAGCGTTTCAATTTCGGGCTTGACCAGGTCGCTGGCGCTTTCGCAGGGGACAGTGCGCTTTAGTTTCTGGTCCATGTTGTCGCCAAAGCCTGCTCGGAACCAGGTGAGAACACGCTCGGCTGAGTGCTCAAACAGGGGCGCAAAGCGGTCAGTCGTTGCGTACTTGCGCTGGCCAGCGTCGTAAAAGAGGTTCTGTGGGGCCAGGCGACGGTAAGTGCTCAGGTCGCGTGCTGAGGCGGCAGGCTTGACCCCAAATCGTCGCTCAATGTCCGCGCGAGTCAGATCGCCGCAGAAGAACGCTTTGACTTCAATGTAAAAAAGTCGCTCTCTTTGCGTCTGCGTCAGGTCGTCAAGTGCAGCAGCGACTCGTTTGTTGGGCACGGATAAATCTCCACCTTATTTGCTTGAGTTCCACTCTAGCATATTCAATGACTGCGCTTAATCATTTTGATGCAGATAGGCGTCATTGGTGCTAGAATTTTTTGAAACGAACAGGTTGGATCCGGTCGCCTGGTCAGAAATCATCACTTTTAGGAGATGAATATGTCTTTTTGGCAAATCCTGGGGCGATTCGCTGTGTCCGACACCGGTGAAACCTTGCAAAAGGTCTCGGACACAACCAGCGTCTCGTCTGACGGCACGACCTACACAAAGATGGGTTCTACCACCGTCGGGTCAGATGGGTCTGTTTTTACCCAGATGGGCAGCTTTAGTACTGATGGCAGCACTCGCATGGGAAGTACAGCCACCGGAATTGGCGCTGTTTTTAATGACGATGGCATGTCAAAAAAATCACGCTATGGCGATTTTTAAATAATTTCATTAGTAATAACAGTATGAGCTTAAACGAGGGTATGCAACCTACGATTCTGATGTCAAGGGAAGGCTCCTCTATGGCTTCTACCTGGACGGAGCATCTATGCGTCAGCCGCATTGGTGATAAGTGGTTTATTGGGGAGTTTGGTTATAACTGGGCTGCCAGTATTTACGACGTCCCGGAGGAGGATCGATATACGGACAGCGGGGAATTCAAAGTCCCGGAAGTTTGGGAAGGACATAAGGTCTTGGGTATCGCCGATGGTGAGTACATCGAAACTGATGAGCTTGTGGACCGTGGTAACTACATCGAATTTTTAAGCTCAGATATTCAAGCAGCAGTTGAGTTTGGAATCGAATTTGGTTGGAGAAAATATCAGGATTTTCCAATCGCAATGGAAAAGTTGCGAGCTATTGTTTCCGAGTTTTCATCTACTGATGTTGAAGCTAGAAATGACGCAATAACAACTAAAGCAACTTTGTTGCCCAAAGAGTTTTGGGAAATTCGCGATGCTGCAATTGACGCCCTCTTGTCAAAGTCACCGTTACCTGAAGGCATTGCGGATCTTCAAGACTGGCTTGCCACAGATGGTTGGGATCACCTTCTAGCAGCTTGGATAAATGAGGACGTTGCCTTAAATCTAAAAGAATGGACCGTCTATAAATTTTCTGACTCCTCCCTGCGTGACGACGAAGGACATGATGCCTCTGTGGCTATAACGGATCAAATGAGAGTCGACTATGCCCGCGCAGCAATAAGAGATGCGGTTGAGCAAAGCGA
>JACCDI011419574.1_pt1 | contig 23885 bp, 22 predicted proteins | sample 7442791 | NCBI WGS metagenome assembly JACCDI01 (sample SAMN15323434, study PRJNA562643) | freshwater metagenome | isolation source: river surface water | place: USA:Blue River Watershed | collected 2017-08-15
CGTGCGCCACCGAGATCGAGAAAGCCCAGCTTCGCGCCCAGGTTCTTGCTGAATTTGTCATCAGCCTCGACGATACGCGCCTCGATCATCACCTGTCGCGTCGGCACATCGGTCAGCTGCACCAGCCGCCTGACCTCGTCGAGCTTGGACGGCGTGTCAGTGACGAACAGCTTGTTGGTGCGCGGCTCGGCCGAGGCCGTGCCACGGCGCGACAGCAGGCTGCCTTTGCTGCTCGCACCATCGAGACCAAACACTTTCTGGAATGCGTCGGCTTTCTGGTAATTCAGCTGGAAGCTTTCCGTCACCAGCGGCTCGAGCTCGGCGATTTGCGCGCGCTGTTCGAGCTCCAGCCGCTCCTTGGTCAGCAATTCATCCTTCGGCGCGACCCACAGCACATTGCCATTGCGCCGCATGTCGAGCCCGCGCGCCTGCAGCACGATGTCGAGCGCCTGGTCCCAGGGCACGTCCTTCAGGCGCAAGGTCAGGTTGCCGCTGACACTGTCGCTGGCCACCACATTGAGGCCGGTGAAATCGGCAATCACCTGCAACAGCGCGCGCACCTCGATGTTCTGGAAGTTCAGCGACAGCCTGTCCCCCTGATAGCCGCGCCCCGGCAAGCGCTGCTCGGGCTTGAGCGGCCGCACCTCGACCACCAGCCGGCGGTCGGCCTGCCATGCGGTATGGTCCCAGTGTCCTTGCGGCTCTATGCTCAGGCGCACCATGTCGCCGTTGTCCACCGCGCTGACCGACTGCACCGGCGTGCCGAAGTCGCGCACGTCGAGCTTGCGCCGCAATGCGGGCGGCAAGTCGGTCTTCATCAGGTCGATCACGATGGACTGTCCTTGCCGGCGCACATCAATCGCTGCCTGCGACTGTGACAGGTCGACGATGACTCGACCCGCCTGATCGTCGCCGCGCCTGAAATCGATGTCGATCACGGCATTGCGCGCAGAGGCGATGTCGGCCGACCGCGTGCCAGCGCCGGAGGTGCCCGACGGTGACACGCCGGTTGCCTGGCCACTTCTGACCGCAGGTGCGTCCTCGCCCAGCACCACGACCAGTTCGCGGCCTTCGGTTCGCAGCTCGTAAGGAAGTCGACGGGCGAGATTGAGCACCACGCGCAGGCGACCGCTGGCCTGTACCAGATCGGCGCTGCGCAAGTCGCCGACATCGAGCACACGCCGCACGTGTCCGGTGGCGTTGGCGGTGTCCGCGAGGTCGAGCACCACACGCGGCGGCGCCGTGGTGGCGAAGCTGGCCGGTGGGGTATGCGGTACCTGTTTCAGGCGCAGCCGCAGCACTTGCCGGCCACCCTCACGCAGCGCATCCACCGACTGCAGTGCGTTGCCGCCTTGCTCGGCATGCGCGAGCAACGGAAGCGAGCCAAGCGCGATCGTCAGGCAAAGCAAGCGCAGGCAGAACATCATTTCACCCCGCCGCGGCGCAACGCGAGCCGGGTCTCGCGCAACTGCCATTTGCCCTGGTTGTCCTGCACCCGCTCCGCGATCGCGATCGCGTCTTCGCTGATGGCCGTCACTTCGCCATAGTCCTGCCCGAGATGATCGCCCACCCGAACCTGATGCAACTGCTGCTCGGCCTGCACGACCGCTACGGTCTTGCCGGCACGGCGCAGGCTGCCGACCATGTGCAGGCTGTCGAGCTGGAAGGCTTCGAGTGCATCGCGCGGGCGCCCGGCATCGGGGCGCAGTGCCAGGTCCGGATCGGACAGCTCCGTCGCCAACGTCGAAGCGTCAAAGGGATCGCGCCGGCCAGAGCTGCCGTACGCAAACGTCAGCGTTGCCGGGACGGGCACAGCGTCAGCGAATGGCTCGGATGCGTCATGGCGAACCGTGGCGGCCCAGTCGCGCAGTTCGTCGCCAACCTCGGGCGTGCAGGCTGCGATAAAGGGCAGCATGACAGCGAGCAGCAGGTGCCGGGTCATCGTATGCATCGCCGCCTCATCCTGATGTGCGCTTCTTGTCATCGACCGCCTGTCTGGCGCGCGCAGCCAGTTCGTCGTGATCGAGGTAACGGAAGGTGCGTGCCACGCCCTCGAAAGCCAGCGTTCCGTCACGTCCCTGCGACAGGACGATCCGGTCGAGGATGACGATGCGCGACAGGTTGGCAACATCGCTGGCAAAACCAGCGAGGGCGTGAAAGCTGCCGGAAAGCTTGATGTCGATCGGCTGCTCGGCGTAATAATCAGCGAGCTGTTCCTTGCCGGGCTTGAAGAGTTCGAATTGCAAGCCGCGTGCAAGCCCGGCCTGATTGATCTCGGACAGCAGCGCATCCATCTCTGCACGTCCCGGCAGCTGGCGCTCCAGCAGCTCGACCTGGGCCTGCACTTCCAAGAGCCGGCGGCGCAATCGGTTGAGATCGCGCGCGCGGCCCGCATTGCGCGCGAACTCCGCGCGCAGCTGCTGCTCGTGCCGGGTAGCGGCATCGAGTTCATCCCACTGCGGCAACCAGACCAGGCGCCAGCCGGCCAGCAGCACGGCAATGACCGTGAGCAGCGCGCACGATAACCGTGGCAGCACCGGCCACAGCGAAGGATGGCGTCCCTGCAAGCCGCTGAACTGCGCTCGCCAGTCCGGCGAGCGCTTGTGCTCGCTGGCGGCATGCCGGGCGGAGACCGCACTCACTGCTTCCCCTCCGTCGGCTGTGCCCGTGGCTGGCTTTGCGGCTGCGCGTTCGCAACGAACGCATGCCTGGTGGCAGGTTGTGCGAGCGGGTCGGACGGCTGCAGCACCAGCGTGAATTCGAACAGCCGTCGCGCATCGCGCCCCTGGCCCGTGGTGATGGCCTTCACCTCGACCAACTCGGGCGCACCCGTCGTGCCCGGCATGTCCTGCAGCTGGCGCAACAGGCCGGACACGCGTGCATTCGACTGCGCCCAACCGACCACGGTAACCCGCTCGGCCTGACGCACACTGCGCAACGCAATCCCTTCGGGCACCCGGCTGGCGAGTGCATCGAGCAGCTGCATCGCCTGCCCGCGGCTGCGCTGCAAGCCCTCGACAGCGACGCGACGCGCGTCGAGTATCGCCAACGATTGGTCGAGCCGGCGTATTTCTGCCAACTGACTGCCGAGCTTCAGGTTTTCCGAGCGCAGCCAGCTGTTGCGTGATTCCTGCACGGCCAGCCGACGGGCGTGGAGGGCACTGGCCATCAACACCAGCGCCAAACCAGTCAGCGCGGACAGCAGCAGCAACGCATGGAATTGCCGACGGCGCTCGGCCCGCAGCGCTTCGCGCCAGGGCAGCAGGTTGATCGTCGGAGGCAATGCGTTCATCAGCGCAGTCCTGCCAGCGCAAGCCCGCACGCCAACAAGCAGGATGCGCCGTCGTCGTCGCCCTGATCGTGGCCACCGTCAGCCGCGTCGGCGTGCGCATGCGCGCGCTGCACGCGCGGCCAGTGCAGGAAAGGATCGGGCACGCTGACCTCCAACCGCAGTCGATGCCGCAACCCGGCGGCCAGCACGGGGCCGAGGGGGCCGGCGCCAGCGAGGTGAATGCGATCGACCTCACCATCGGCAGCAGCAGCCGCAAACAATTGCGCATGCCGCTGCCATTCGAGGCTGGCTGCATCGAGCCAGTTGTCGAGCTCGGCTGCAGGTACGTCACCGCCGCGACCGGAGACGGCCGGCAATGACGTGCTCAGTTCTCGCTCGAACAGCAGATGCGCGCCGCGCACGAACAGACAATGCCCGGTGTCGCCGGAAAAATGCAGGATGGCTTCGATGTGACTGTCGGTGCCACACAGGCTACCGACCGCCGCGACCACGGCCCGGGTCTCCACGCTGACCACCACCGGCTTCAGCCCGGCCGCCTCAGCCCAGCCAACGCGCTGCGCGATACGCTCGCGGCATGCCGCGACCAGCAACACATCGACCATGTCTTCCTCGTTGACGGAGGGGCCAAGCCGGGCAAAATCGAGACTGATGTCATCGCGCGGGTAAGGCAGGGATTGTGCAGCATCCGCCTCGACCAGCATTTCCAGTTCCTCGTCATGCGCAGGCCGGGGCAGGCACAGCGTCCTGGTGATGACGGCTGTTGCCGGCAAGGCCAGTGCCGCATTGCGTAGTCGGGTGCCACTGGCTTTCAGCGTGCGCTTCAGGGTATCGACCAATATCAGCGGATTGCCGTCGAGCGCCGCCTGCCAGGCTTCATCAGCCAACGGCATCCGGGCATGGTGAGCAATGCGCGGAGTGCGTCGCTGGCGGGGATGGCGCGAGCCACTGATCGGCCATTGCAATTCGATGACGCGCACGCCATCCGGTGCGATATCGACGCCGACCAAGGGGGTCACGCCCGCACCTCGCCACTGCAACCATGAAAGCCAGCCTGACTGCTCCGCCACGCGCATTGTCTTTTTCCAAAGAGGTCGCGGATGCTAGCAAGGAGCCTTTCGAAAAGTAAATGCGCGATGGCTGCTTCGTTGCCATTTACCGACGTATTCGGCAGGATGAAGCCCTAAAACCACCCTCACCCCTGCCGGTATAATGACGGGCATCAAGCGCAGCCTATTGAACCCATTCTCTGCATGAATATGAACACCCCCGACGGGGATGCTTCCCCCGGCAAGCGTCCGAATAAATTGCCGGCCCCCGCGCGACTGGCGCTCAGCGTGTTTGGTGTGCTGTCTGGCTTGGCGATCATCGGATTCTTGCTCATCAGCTTCATGCTGATGATGGCTTATCCGAACCTGCCGGATATCGACTCACTCGCGACTTACCAGCCCAAGCAGCCTTTGCGTGTGTTCTCGGCCGACAATGTATTGATCGGCGAGTTCGGCGAAGAGCGCCGAAGCCTGGTGCGCTACAAGGACATCCCGAAGGTGATGAAGCAGGCGGTGCTGGCGATCGAAGATGATCGCTTCTACGAGCACCATGGCGTCGATTACTGGGGCATCCTGCGCGCGGCGATCCACAATGCGCTCGGCGGCAGCCGCCAGGGGGCATCGACGATCACGCAACAGGTTGCGCGCAACTTCTTCCTGTCCAGCGAGCAGACCATCAAGCGCAAACTGTATGAAGTGCTGCTGGCATGGAAGATCGAAAAGACGCTGACCAAGGACCAGATCCTCGAGCTGTACATGAACCAGATCTATCTTGGCCAACGCGCTTATGGTTTCGCGTCGGCTGCACAGATCTACTTCGGCAAGAAGCTGCAGGAAATCACCGTCGCCGAAGCAGCGATGCTGGCCGGCCTGCCCAAGGCGCCGTCGGCCAACAACCCCGTCGTGAATCCGAAACGCGCAAGAGCGCGCCAGCAATACATCCTGCAGCGCATGTATGACCTCGGCTACATCACGACCGCGCAATACGAGCAGGCGCGCAATGAGCAGCTGAAGATCAAGATGGACAGCAATGACTTCGGCGTGCATGCGGAATACGTTGCCGAGATGGCGCGCCAGATGGTGTACGACCAGTTCAAGGATGATGCATACACGCGCGGCCTGAACGTATTCACCACCATCACGAAGGCGGACCAGGATGCGGCCTACCTTGCGCTGCGCCGCGGCGTGCTCGACTACGAGAAGCGCCAGGCCTATCGTGGCCCGGAAGGTTACATGGATATCCCCTCGGGCAAGACCGAGGCCGAGGCAGCGATCGAAAACGAGCTCGCCGAGCATCCGGACAGCGATGGCCTGATCGCTGCGGTGGTGCTGACCGCCAGCCCGAAGAGCGTGCGCGCGGTGCTGGCCTCGGGCGAGGAAATCACGATCCAGGAAACAGGCCTGGGTACCGCCGCATCGGCGCTGACCGACAAGGTGGCGACCAACAAGCGCATTCGGCGTGGCGCCATCATCCGCGTGATTCAGGAAGACAAGGGCTGGTCCATCATCCAGCTGCCGGAAGTCGAATCGGCCTTCGTGTCGGTGAATTCGGAAGACGGTGGCATCCGCGCACTGATCGGCGGCTTTGATTTCAACCGCAACAAGTTCAACCATGTGACGCAGGCGTGGCGCCAGCCGGGTTCGTCGTTCAAGCCCTTTATCTACTCGGCGTCGCTGGAAAAGGGCCTGAGCCCGGGCACGACCGTCAATGATGCACCGATCACTTTCGATGCCGCGCAGACCGGCTCTCAGGCGTGGGAGCCGAAGAACTACGACGGTAAATACGAAGGCCTGATGACGATGCGCCGGGGCCTGGCGAAGTCGAAGAACATGATCTCGATCCGCATCCTCGACAAGATCGGCCCGCAGTATGCGCAGGAATATGTGACGCGCTTCGGCTTCGAGGCCGAGAAGAACCCGCCTTACCTGACGCTGGCGCTGGGTGCCGGCGCAGTAACGCCACTGCAGCTGGCCGGCGCGTACGCAGTTTTTTCGAATGGCGGTTACAAGGTCAATCCCTACCTGATCTCGAAGATCACCGACAACAATGGCAAGACCCTGTTCCAGGTGACGCCGGAGAGGGCAGGCGACGAAAGCCTGCGCGCAATCGACGAGCGCAATGCTTACGTGGTCGATAGCATGCTCAAGGATGTGGTGAAGTACGGTACCGCGACCCGTGCGCTGTCACTGAAGCGGCCGGATATCGCCGGCAAGACCGGCACCACCAATGACTCGATTGATGCGTGGTTTGCCGGTTACAGCCCGAAGCTGGTCGGCGTGGCCTGGATAGGTTTCGACAAGCCGAAAAACCTCGGCAACAAGGAAACCGGCGGCGGCCTCGCGCTGCCGATCTGGATAGGCTACATGCAGAAAGCCTTGCAGAACGTACCGGTGATCGAGCGCGAAATGCCGGCAGGTCTGGCCACGCACAATGGCGATCTGGTCTACGTCGAGTACGTGGAAGGCGGCGGCGTGAATGCAATCAACGGCGCCACCGAAGAAAAACCGGCAGAGACCAAGGCCGGTGAAGGCAAGCCGGCGGAGAAGCGCGAAGAAGGGCCGAAGAGCGAGCTGTTCTGACGCTGCAGGCGGGAGCCGGCTGCCATGCCGGCGCACCCGGGACTTGCAGGATCAAGGTGTTTGTTCAGGCCGTCAGGGTCAATGCACTGCCGCCCTGGGCGCTGGCCAGCCGTGACAGCGCCTCAAACAATTCGGTGCCCTCGCGCGTATCGCGCCACTGGCCATCGACAAGCCGGTAATGAAAGCCGCCGGCGCGCGCCGCGACCCAGATCTCTTTCATCGGTGCCTGCGTGTTGACGATGATCTTGCTGCCGTTGTCGACGAATTCGATCTCCAGCACATTGCCGCTGCGGCTGCATTCGACATCGACATCGGCAGTCTCACCGGCCTCTTCGATGGCCGTCTCGATGCGGTCGAGCACAGCCTCGGCCAGGTCCAGGAATTCGGTGTCGGTCATGCTACACTCCGTTGATGTTTTCACTGCGTAAATTCGGCCTCATTGTAGCCGCGATCGTGTTGGCCAGCCTCGCCGGCTGCGGACAGTACGGCCCGCTGTATCTGCCGTCCAAGCCGCTGCCACGCGATACCGCACAAAACGCAACGCAAGGTGGCACACCCGACCGGGAAAAGGCCACAGCGCGCGACAACACGCAAGACGGTATGCAAGACAGTGACTTCAACGCGCAACCACCCGCGCTCGACAAATCCCGCCAGCCCTGACCATGTCGCATTTTCAATTTCGTGACGGCGTGCTGCACGCCGAAGGCGTATCGCTTGCCGACATCGCCAAGCAGTTCGGCACACCGACCTATGTGTACTCGCGCGCCAGCCTGACCGACAACTACCTCGCCTACGCAGACGCCTGCCGCGACAATGGCCGTGGCGACAAGGATGGGCAAGCGCATGCGCTGGTCTGCTATTCGGTGAAATCCAATTCCAACCTCGCGGTGCTGAACCATCTTGCGAGACTGGGCTCGGGCTTCGACATCGTGTCCGGCGGCGAGCTGCTGCGCGTGATCGCGGCCGGCGGTGACCCGCGCAAGGTGATCTTCTCCGGCGTCGGCAAGTCGCGCGAGGAGATGAAGCTGGCGCTGACGCACGACATCCTGTGCTTTAACGTCGAATCGATTCCCGAACTGCACCGTTTGAACGAGGTCGCCGGCAGCCTGGCGAAGCGGGCACGTGTATCGCTGCGCGTGAACCCGGACGTCGACCCCAAGACCCATCCTTACATCTCGACCGGCCTGAAGGAAAACAAGTTCGGCATCGCGTTCGAGGATGCGCTTGACACTTACCGCGTGGCGGCCAGCCTGCCGAATCTCGAAGTGACCGGCATCGACTGCCATATCGGCTCGCAATTGCTCGATGATGCGCCGCTGCTGGAAGCGCTGGACAAGGTGATCGAACTGGCCGACCAGCTGCATGCAGCGGGCATTCATCTGCACCACCTCGACATCGGTGGCGGCATCGGCATTACCTACGATGACGAAAAGCCGGTGGCCGTCGGCGCCTACCTTGGCCGGCTGTTCGCACGCATCGACCGCTGGCGCAACGACCACTATGATGGCAAGCCCATCAGCGTGATGTTCGAGCCGGGTCGCTCGATCGTCGGCAATGCCGGCGTACTGATCACCGAGGTGCAATACCTGAAGCATGGTGCGACCAAGAATTTCGCGGTCGTGGATGCCGCGATGAATGACCTGATGCGTCCTGCGATGTACGAAGCCTGGCATGGCGTGCAGCCGGTCAGGCAGCGCGCGTCGGCTGCGAAGGTCTATGACGTGGTCGGTCCGGTCTGCGAATCCGGCGACTGGCTGGCGCGCGAGCGCACGCTGTCGATGGAAGCGGGTGACCTGCTGGCCATCATGTCGGCCGGTGCCTATGGCATGACGATGGCATCGAACTACAACACCCGCGGACGTGCCGCCGAAGTGCTGGTCGATGGCGACAGCTATGCGCTGATTCGCCGCCGTGAGACGCCGGCCGAACTGTTCGCGCTGGAATCGATTCCGAAATAAGCCCGGCCCGCCGGCGCTGCTGGCCGAATCACCCATGCGCGTGTCCGAACCCGGCCAGTCCAGCCTTTAGCCAGGTTCTTTCATTGCGGCTTCCACCGCGAGGCTGCGCGCTGCGGCACGCGCTTGTCGCCAGCGCAAGGCCAACCGTGCGCCCAGCAACAGCAGGATGATGCTTCCAAAGATGATGGGCTCGCCGAAGTTGTTCTTCCCGGCACGCATCCACCAGAAATGCAGGATCGCGAGCACCGCGACGACATAGACCAGCCGGTGCAGCGTCTGCCAGCGCCTTCCCAGCCGCCGCATCATGGCATTGGTGCTTGTCAGCGCCAGCGGCCACAGAAGGACGAAAGCACTGAAGCCGACCGTGATGAAGGGGCGTTTCTTCACGTCCTTCCACATCTCGGCAAGATCGAAAAAATGATCGAACCAGATGAAGGTGGTGAAGTGCAGGCAGGCGTAAAAGAAGCAATACAGGCCCAGCATGCGGCGCAGCTTCAGCAGCCATGCGTGGCCGGTCAGCTTGCGCAGCGGTGTGATCGCCAGCGTCAGGCACAGGAAGTACAGCGTCCAGTCACCGCTGGCTCGGGTGATGTATTCAATCGGATTGGCGCCCAGTTGGTCCTGGAAACCCATCCAGACCACGCGAACCAGCGGCAGCAGCGCGAGCACGAACAGCACGCGCTTGATCCACTGCTGCTGGGCGGGGCTGGGCTGCATCACACGGTATCGCTCAGTAGAACTTCTTCAGATCCATCCCCGCATACAGTGATGCGACTTCGGGGTAGCCGTTGAACATCATCGTCTTGCGTTTTTTTGTGAAGAAGCCATCCTCGCCAATGCGGCGCTCCGTGGCCTGCGACCAGCGCGGATGGTCGACCTCGGGATTCACGTTCGAATAGAAACCGTACTCATCGGGCGCCGCCTTGTTCCACGCGGTCTTTGGCTGTGCCTCGGTGAAGCGGATGCGCACGATGGACTTGGCCGACTTGAAACCGTATTTCCACGGCACGACGATGCGCACGGGTGCGCCGTTCTGTTTTGGCAGCACCTCGCCATACATGCCGACGCACAGCAGCGTCAGCGGATGGTTTGCCTCATCGATGCGCAAGCCTTCGACATAGGGCCAGTCGAGCACACGACTACCGACACCCGGCATCTGCGAGGGATCGGCCAGCGTGGTGAATTCGACGAATTTCGCATTGCCGGTCGGCTCGACCTTGCGGATCAATTCGGCCAGCGAATAACCGATCCACGGTATCGCCATCGACCAGCCCTCGACACAGCGCAATCTGTACAGACGCTCTTCCAGCGGCGCCAGTTTCAGCAGCTGGTCAATGTCGAGCGTGACCGGCTTCTTCACTTCGCCATCGATACGCACGGTCCACGGCCGCGTCTTCAGCGTGCCGGCATATTGCGCCGGATCGGCCTTGTCGAGGCCGAACTCGTAGTAATTGTTGTAGGTCGTCGCGTCCTTGTACGCCGTCGGCTTGTCGGCAGCGATGTAGGCCGCGTTCGGTTTGGCTGGCAACTTGATCCGGCCCGCGTCATTGGCCAGCGCGAGGCCCGGCAGCGCCAGGCCGCTCGCAGTGACACCGGTGGCGACCATGCTGCCGGCAGCGAGCTGCTGCAAGAACAGGCGGCGTGATGCGGCAAGTTCGCGCGGCGTTATTTCGGATGGCAAGGGCTCGCTGTAGCGAGGACGTTTGATCAGCATCACAGCCTCCGGGGCACCTCAGGTTCGGCGGTCATCAGGCAGGATCCCTGCCACCGGTACACAAAGACATTCTGCCAACATATTCTGACAAAAAAAGGCCGCACGAGTGCGGCCTTTCCGGTATGTTTCGATGCGGCTTACAACGTCCCGTAGGAATGCAAGCCAGACAGGAACATGTTCACACCGAGGAACGCAAAGGTCGTCACCAGCAGCCCGCCCACGGCCCACCATGCGGCGACCATGCCACGCAGCCCTTTCATCAGGCGCATGTGCAGCCAGGCCGCATAGTTGAGCCAGACGATCAGGGCCCAGGTTTCCTTCGGATCCCATGACCAGTAACCACCCCAGGCCTCCGCCGCCCACAACGCACCGAGAATGGTGGCAATCGTGAAGAACGCAAAGCCGACAGCGATGGCCTTGTACATGATGTCGTCCAGCACCTCGAGTGGCGGCAGGCGGTCAGCCAGCCTGCCCTTGGCCTTCAGCAGGTAGGCCACGCCGACCATCGCCGCGAGCGCAAAGGTACCGTAGCCGATGAAGTTGGCCGGCACATGGATCTTCATCCACCAGCTCTGCAGCGCAGGTACCAGCGGCTGGATTTCATGCGCGTCGCGGCTGGTCATGTACCACAGCAGGAAGCCGACTGCGGCCGAGATCACCAGCAGCACGAAGGGGCTGACCGCGCGGGTTTCGTACTTCTGCTCGTAGAACATCAGGAACAGCGCGGTGATCAGGCAGAACAGCACGAAGACTTCGTACAGGTTCGACACCGGAATATGCCCGATGTCGGCTCCCAGCAGGTAGGACTCATACCAGCGCACCATCATGCCGGTAAAGCCGAGCAGGATCGCCGCCCAGCACAGCTTGCTGCCAACCGAGCCGCCGAATTCGGAGCGCGCCAGCAGGCCGCCCCAGTGGAACAGCGTCGACAGGCAGAACAATGTGCTCATCCACAGGATGGCGGACTGGCTCGACAGCATGTACTTCAGGAAGAAGCGCGACTGCGCCATCTCGAGGTTGCCGGCATAGAAGTAGATGCCGGCCAGCGACAACGCACCGATCAGCAGGATCAGTGTACGCATCGGCCGCCAGTACCAGCCAAGGCCGACAAAGGTCGGTACCGCCGCCAGCAAGATGCCCTGCTCATAGACATCCATGAACTGACCGTAGCGGTTCAGCGAAAACAGTGCGCCGGCCAGCAGCAGCGCAGCAAACAGCCAGTCCAACAGGCTGCGGCCACGGAACCAGCCCGACGATTGTTCAACGGCGATTTCCTGGGTGATTTCCATCATGTTTCTCCACGCATCTTTTGCCATTGGGTCATGGCAGATGCGATCAAAGTATAGTTCAGCAGCGTTATTTCGTTGCCGGCTCGGCCAGCGTCGCTTTCATCCGGTCATATTCGCGGTCGAAATCGAGGTTGCGGCGCTGCGTGCTCATCGCCATCAGCGCATGCGATCCACCGCTATCGCTGGTGCGGAACCAGACCCACAGCCGGCGCTCGCGCACATACAGCATCGCGAACACGCCCAGCACCAGCAACAGGCAGCCAAGGTAGACCACATTCTTGCCCGGCGAACGCGTGACCTGGAAGACCGACGCCTTCACCTCATCAAAACCGCGCAGCTGCAGGATCACCGGCGCGCCATAAAAGAAACTGTCGGCCAGCGCATCGGTTGCGAGGCGCAGGAAGCGACCGTTTTGCTCATCGGGCGCCATTGCCGGCAAGCCCTGCTGGCCGCGCGCGACTTGCCACAACTCCCACAGGCTGCCGTTGAGGATTTTCATGAACACATCGGCGGCCTTTTCCTGCTGCGCTTCCGGCAGCTTGCCGATGAAGCGCGCGACCGCAATGTAGCCGGATGCTTGCTCGTCGCCGGCGAACACGGTCAGACCACGCAGCGCGGACGCCTGCAGCTGCTCGCGCAGTTGCGCATTGTCGGCACTGCCGGGGCTGCCCAGCGGCACTTTCTCCGCATAGCGGCGTGCCGCCTTCTCGCGCAGCACCGGGTCGGCGATGGCCGCGCGCAGCCGCATCCATTCATCGATCTTGCCGTTGGCATCGGCAGGTATGCGCAGGTAGCGGAAAGCTTCGGCCGGGGTTTCGCGCACGCCGGCCAGGAACACCTCGGCGCCATCGACCTTTACCGGCAGCATGTAGTTGTTGAACTCGCGCGCCTGGCCATTGCGGTCGCGCAGCTTGTACTGCACGCTGGGGCCGACGTTCTTCAAGTCCTTGGCCTTCTTCGTGTTCGCGGCCGAGCCGAGCTGCTTGTCGAGCGATGCGCCAAACTTCTCATTGAAGCTCTTGTTGGAATCGACTGCACGTACGTCCTGGCCATTGCTCGCGGCGGTGTTCTCGACATTGAACGGACGGAAGCCGGTCCATTCAATCGTGTACTGGCTGCCGCCGCTGCCGGCCAGCGGTGTCGCATTGCCGACCACACCTTCGACCGGGAAGCTGGCATGACTGGCGCCTTGCATCGGGTAACCCGCGAGCTTCAGATGGCTGCCGCCATCCTCGAAGCTGGACTGGTAAACCGCCATGCCCTTGTAGATCAGCGGCTCATTGACCTTGATGGTGGCCGGGAATTGCTTGCCGGTGTCGTTGTCGGTGACGATCACATTCGATGCGAACAGCTTGGGCATGCCGGTCGAGTAAAACTCGACGATGAATTTCTCCAGCGTGAGCGAGAACGGCAATTCCTGGATCAGCACGCCTTCGCCGGCCGGTATCACTGCCGTCGTGCCGGTGGCACCTTCGGGGATGAAGGTATTGCCGCGGAAGGTGGGATTGCCAATGCCAAGGCGGTGTTTGGCCGGGATGTCGGCGATCACGCCATTGCCGATGAAGGGCTCCTTGCCGAACAGCCATTGCTGCGCTCGTATGGGCAGGTTGGAATCGAGCAGGCCGCCGACGCAGATGATCACAATGGCTGCATGCGCGAAGATGTAGCCAAGCTTGTTGGCGGCACCTTGCTTGGCCGTCAGCAGCACCGCGTCATCCTTCTTCAACAGCTTCACCTGATAGCCGGCAGCCTTCACGCGTGCGGCAGCGACTTGCGCGGCCTGGATCGTGTCGTCGCCGGCGGTCCATTCGGCATGGTGATGGAAATTGCGCAGCGATTGCTCGCGGACGTTGTCACGCCAGCTCTTCATGTCCTTCAACATCTTCGGCGCATTGCGCACGATGCACAGCGAGGTCGATGCGACCAGGAAGGCCATGATCAGCAGGAACCACCACGCGGAATACACCGAGTAGATCGAGAAGCGCGCAAAGACATCGAACCAGAACGGGCCGAACTGATTGACGTAATTCGGCATCGGCTCGCCCTGCGTGACGACGGTGCCGATGACGGACGCAATCGAGATCACGGTCAGCAGGCTGATCGCGAAGCGCATCGACGAGATCAGTTCGACCAGGTCGGCCAGCCAGCGGCTTTGCGTCGCCAGCGTGATGCCCTGTGTGCCGGCGCTGGCACCCATGTTGGCGTGAGTATCGGTACCTGTATCCATCGTCAATGTTTTGTCGGTTTGCTCAGTCGGGTGCGACAAACAAAAAAGGGGGCGGCGCCTGGCCTCCCCCTCGAAATTTGACGCTTCCCGCCGCTCGCATATCGCCCGGTGATGGGCGTCGTGGACGGCCTCGTCACCAGCCCGGCGGCGCGGGAATGCGTGGTTTACTTCAAGCCGGCCACGTAGTCGGCGACCGCCGCGATCTCGGCATCCGACAGGCGCTTGGCCACGCCCGTCATCTGCGCCGAGTTGCTGCGGGTGCCAGCGCGGAAGTGATTCAGCTGCGCAGTGGTGTAATCCTGATGCTGGCCGGCGACACGAGCGTACTGGGCCGGGATGCCGGCGCCGTTCGGGCTATGGCAGCCAGCGCAGGCCGGCACGTTCTTCTCGGCGATGCCGCCGCGATAGATCTTCTTGCCCAGCTCGATGGTGTCCTTGTTCTTGGCGGCACCCGGGGCAGGCTTCTGCGATTCGAGGTAAGCAGCAAGGTTGCGCATGTCTTCTTCGGTCAGCGCTTTCGCGATCGCCGTCATCACCGCATTGTTGCGGGCAGGCGTCGTGAAGTCGTGCAGTTGCTTCTGCAGGTAGGCGGCGTGCTGGCCGGCCAGTTTCGGGTTCTGCGTGATGGTCGAATTGCCGGCATTGCCATGGCAGGCGACGCAAGCGGTGATGCCGCGCGACGCATCGCCATTCGTGTACAGCGTGCCACCCTTGTTGGCATCGGCAGCAGCAGCCGGTTTGGCGTCGTTGGCCGTAGCCACGGTGGCCGACGCCAGCAGCGCGATGGAAACGAATTTCACGAACAGCGAAAGAGCACGATTCATTCAGGCACCCGGATCTTGTGGTTGGTTTGTGCGGAAATACAGCCCGGCATTGTACTACAATGCCCCCTTCCGGCTTGTCCGGTCGCCGGCCGGAATTCCGCAGATTTCCTGCGTGTTTTCCGCTTCTTCACTGCCCTCCACCTCCTCCATGTCCGCACTCTGGCAAGCTCGCTTCTTCACGACCGTTAACCGGCTGCAGGATTTGCCAAAATATAAACTGCCGGAAGTCGCCTTCGCCGGCCGCTCGAATGCAGGGAAGTCAACCGCGATCAACCTGCTGTGCAACCAGAAAAAGCTGGCCTTCGCGTCCAAGACGCCGGGCCGCACCCAGCACATCAATTTCTTCTCGATCGGTGGCTCGCACGTGGCCATGCACCGCAAGGACGCGACCCGTACCGACGAAATCCGCGCCTTCCTGGTCGATCTGCCGGGCTATGGCTACGCAGAAGTCTCGGGCACGGCCAAGCATCACTGGCAAGACCTGCTGGGCCGCTATGTGCAGGCGCGCGAGCAGCTAGCTGCGCTGGTGCTGATCATGGATGCGCGCCGACCGTTCACGGAACTCGATGTCGAAATGCTCGAATGGTTCGCACCGACCGGCAAGCCTATCCATTGCCTGTTGAGCAAGGCCGACAAGCTCAACCGCAGCGAGCAGGCGGATGCGCTGCGGCTCGCGCGTACCATCCTGGGCAGCTATGTTGACGAATCCGGCGCCCCTCTGCCATTCTCCGTGCAGCTGTTCTCGGCACTCAAACGCGTCGGCCTCGATGAAGCGGACCTGAAGATACGGACGCTGCTCGGGCTGGTCGACAGCGACGGGATGACCGAAGCGCACGCAGACGCGGGCAATGGCGACAATGACGCGAATACGCCGGCGGAAGAATAACGATGCATAAAAAAACCCTGGAGAAAGGGGAAGGTCTCCAGGGTTCAACGCTGCCGCGCCTTCACACGAGGCAGCCCCGCTCAGGGAGGAGAAGCGGGAGGTGAACAATCACCCAGCAGTCTGAGGGTCGATGCCCGCCAAAAGTTTCAGCATGCCGCAGCGATGGATGCAGGCATGCCGAGGGCAGCAGGGGGAGCGACAGGCAGGTCTGAACCGACAAGGTCAGTCCGGGTCCGTCAGCCAATGACAACAAGATCTCAAAGCAAGCGAGCAACCATGGCACGAGCACCACAATTTCCCGCAATCCGCATGCGTCGCATGCGCAAGGATGCATTCTCGCGCGCACTGATGCGCGAGCACACCGTCACCGCCGCCGACCTGATCTACCCGGTCTTCATCCTCGACGGCAGCAATCGTCGTGAGGCGGTGCCATCGATGCCCGGCGTGGAGCGCGTGTCGGTCGATCTGCTGATGGCGGTTGCCGAAGACTGCGCGAACCTCGGCATTCCGGTGATGGCGCTGTTCCCGGTGATCGACGCGTCGCTGAAGACGCCCGATGGCATCGAGGCGATCAACCCGAATGGCCTGGTGCCGCGCGCGGTGAAAGCGATCAAGTCACGCTTTCCTGCGCTCGGCGTGCTGACCGATGTTGCGCTGGACCCGTACACCAGCCACGGCCAGGATGGCGTGCTCGATGATGATGGCTATGTGCTGAACGACGAGACCAGCGCGATCCTCGTGAAGCAGGCGCTGGCACAGGCTGAAGCCGGCGTCGACATCGTCGCGCCGTCGGACATGATGGATGGCCGCATCGGCGCCGTGCGCGCCGGGCTGGAATCTGCCGGCTTCATCCACACCCGTATCATGGCTTACTCGGCCAAGTACGCATCGGCCTTCTATGGCCCGTTCCGCGATGCGGTCGGTTCGGCCGCCAACCTCGGCAAGGGCAGCAAGGCGACCTACCAGATGGACCCGGGCAACAGCGATGAAGCACTGCGCGAAGTCGCGCTCGACATCGCCGAAGGCGCGGACATGGTGATGGTCAAGCCCGGCATGCCCTACCTCGACATCGTGCGCCGCGTGAAGGATGAATTCCGGATGCCGACTTTCGCGTATCAGGTCAGCGGAGAGTACGCGATGATCAAGGCAGCGTCTCAGAACGGCTGGATCGACCATGACAAGACGATGATGGAAGCGATGCTGTCCTTCAAGCGCGCCGGCGCCGACGGGGTGCTGACCTACTTTGCACGCGATATCGCCCGACTGCTGTAAGCCCTCCCTGCACCGACAAGTTCGCCCTGCGCTTTGTGCGCTCGGCGAACTTTTTTTTTGTCTATCGCACACATCTTGGGCTGAGTGTCTCTTATTCGATACGTATTTTGTGAAATTGATGCTCTAGCCAAATGATCTACAAGACCCACGATTGATTCCATACGGAACCGTCTGCCGACGTCAGTCGATCTTCCCCCGCTGCGTTCCGATGATTGAGCGGCTCCGCCATTCAAATTCATCACCTCAGGAGAACAAGCATGAAGCCCTCAAGTCCTGGCTTTGCCTTCCAGTTGAGATCCAATGAGCATCTCTTCCACGATGGCGGTGAAATTCTGGGCAGCAAAAAGGCCAACGTTGTTCTGGCAGACGGGTCTACCAAATCAGTCACGCTGTTCTTTCGAGCGCCGGCGGACAAGCTATTGCAGATGCAAGCCAATCAGCAAGCCGATTCACAGAAAGCGACTGCCGCGTCGCTCAAGGCATTCATGCTTGCACGGGGCGTGTCCGCAGCCAACGCAGATCTTGCGATGCAGAAAATAACCGATAACTTGGCAAGCACGCAGAAAGAAGGAAACACGCTGCGTCGCCAATCGGAAAAGATGCTACGGCAGCGCGAAGTGAAGCGACCTCAACTCGATGACAAGTATCGCCGTTCATTCGCGAAACTGAAGGAAAATCTTCAGGCCGGCAAGCAGAAACGGCAAATGGCGAACGATAGGAATTCGCCGCACATTCCGGCCAGCCTGTTCAGCAAGATGTTTGACAAGGCAATCAAGGACGGCGCGGTGGCTCGGGTCGATACCGACCTGAAACAGGCCGTGCAGGCAGAACGACCCAAAACGACCAAGCCCTTGCCCACACCGCCCGCAAGAAAACCCGCCAAGCCTTTGCCGCCGACACCATCGGTGACGCGGGCGCCCGTGGACTTGTCGGCACGCCACGCGGAGCCCAAGCTGCCCGAAGGCGGGAGTCCACCGCTGCCCAAGCGGCCGGATGAATGACAGCGGCGCGCCCGGGCCTGTCTGGCTTTACTTGTTCGGCTGAGGCGTGATGCGCAGATACGGCTTGGGCGCCGTATAGCCCTTCGGATATTTCTGCTTGATCACGGCCTCATCCTGCACGCTGAGCGGAATGATCACGTCATCGCCGTCCTTCCAGTTGCCTGGTGTCGCGACCGTGTAGCCATCCGTCAGCTGCAGTGCATCGATCACGCGCAGCACCTCGTCAAAGTTGCGGCCAGTGCTCATCGGGTAGGTGATCATCAGCCGGACTTTTTTCTTCGGGTCGATGATGAACAGCGAGCGCACGGTCGCGGTCTCTGACTGGTTCGGATGGATCATGTCGTACAGAGCCGACACCTTCTTGTCCGCATCGGCAACGATCGGGAAGCCGACCACGGTCTTCTGCGTCTCTTCGATGTCCTTGATCCACGACGTGTGCTTGTCGGCCGGATCGACCGACAGCGCGATCGCCTTCACATTGCGCTTGTCGAATTCAGGCTTCAGCTTCGCGGTCAGGCCCAGTTCGGTGGTGCAGACCGGCGTGAAATCGGCCGGGTGCGAGAACAATACGACCCAGGAGTCACCGGCCCAGTCATGGAAACGAAGCTTGCCAATTGAAGAATCCTGCTCGAAATCAGGCGCGGTATCGCCGAGATGCAATCCCATGGTATCCCTCTCTGTGGTGTAGAAATCTTCGTGAAAAGCACGTGGACAGGCTATCAAGATATCGTAACGGCCACGCCCCTGCACGCCAAAGACAATCTGGCTCTTTGCAAATAGCCGGTGCTGATAAAGCCTGAGGGAAGGCTGCGCGCCAGGCCGGCAGCAGGATAGCGATCAGGGGCGGCTGGCGCGGGACAGCGATCGCAGGAAGACGTCTGGCTTTTGATAGCCGATCACACGCGCGGCGCGTATTTCCTTGCCATCAGCACCGAAGAACAAGATGCCAGGCGGACCGAACAAGCCAAAGCGCTTCAGCAAGGCCTTGTCATCGTCGTCATTCGCGGTCACATCGGCCTGGAGCAACAGCATGCGGTCGAGCTCGGCGCGTACCGCAGGATCGCTGAAGGTCAGCTTCTCCATCTCGATGCAGGACACGCACCAGTCTGCATAGAAATCGAGCATCACCATGCGGCCGTTGGCGGAGGCGATCGCACGTTCGAGGTCGGCCACGCTCTTGATGCGCGTGAATGCGGTCTTCTCGACACGCGTGCTGCTCAAGTGGGCCAGCGGCGCCCAAGGCTCGCGGCCGCCGGTCGCGACGCCGACCAACTGCACCGCGCCGAGCAGCAGGAATGCTGCGCCAAACACGCGTGCTTTCCAGCCCTGGGACTTCGCCTTCAGCAGTGATACGCCATAGCCCGCGCCGAGCAAGCCCCAGCCCAGCATCAGCAGCCAGGCCGGTATCAGTGGCGCCACCATCCACAGTGCCAGTGCAAGCATCAGCACACCGAAGAAGGCCTTCACCGCTTGCATCCAGCTGCCGGCGCGCGGCAGCAAGGCGCCGGCCGACAGGCCAACCAGCAGCAACGGCAGGCTCATGCCGGCGGCCATCGCGAACAGCGCGCTGCCGCCAACGAGCACGTCGCGCGTCTGGCTGATATAGACCAGCGCACCGGCCAGCGGCGCGGCGACGCAGGGGCCAACGATCAGCGCGGAGATGGCACCCATCACGAACACGCCGGCCAGCTTGCCGGCACGCTGGCGCTCGGACAGCCGTGTCAGCGCCAGTTGTAACGACGGGGGCATCTGCAATTGATAGACATCGAACATCGACAGGGCCATCACGGCCATCAGAATCGCGAAGCCCGACAGGATGGGCGGACTTTGCAGCGCCGCCGACAGGCCTTCACCAACCAGGCCGGCGGCCACGCCGAGAGCGGTATAGACCAGCGCCATGCCGAGCGAGTACGCGAGCGCCAGTACGAAACCACGACTGCGGCTGGTCTGCGCGCCCTCGCCGGCGATGATGAAGGACAGGATGGGCACCATCGGCAGCACGCAAGGCGTGAAGGACAGGCCGAGGCCGAGCAGCAGGAACAGCGGCACGATCAGCAGCAGGCGGCCGCTCGCCAATGCAGCCTCAATGCGGCCCATCTCGCCATCGTTTGCGGTATCCGCGTCGCTGCCGGCAAGCGAGCCAGTGGGCGCGCCTGATACCGCCCCTGTCTCTGCTGCAGCCGAACGACTGGCATCGATCGGCGTCAATTTGGCTTCGGAGGTCATCGGCGGATAGCAGAGCCCCTTCTCCGAGCAACCCTGGCTGGTGACCTTCAGCGTGAACGGCGCGCTGGCCTGCACCGGCAAGGTAATGATCAGCTGGTGCTTGAAGGTCTCGACATCCTTCTCGAAATTCGGATCAAATTTCACTTTGCCCTTTGGCACCTGCGGTGTGCCCAGCGTCGCGCCGTCGGCCGCAAACTGCAGCTTGTCGCGATACAGGTAATAGCTGTCGGCGATATCAAAGCGCACGATGATGCTTGAGGCGTCGTCCATGCTCGCACTGAACCGGAAAGCCTGTTCGGGCGGCAGGAAGTCATCTGCTGCGCTTGCCGATGGCGGGAAGCCAACGAGCACGCACGCCATCAACAGCATGGCCATGAAAGTCTGCGCCCCCTGCCGTGCACGACGCAGCAGGTGCACCAGCGCGGCGGCGAACAGGTCACGCATGGTCATCCTGCACTGTCTCGGTCGCCACCCAACGCAGGTAAGGCGGATGGCCATCGGCGAGCGGCCATGCAATCACCTCGGGCAGGTCATACGGATGGGCGGCGACGATGGCCTGTTGCAGCTGCGCATAGCGGCGCTGCGTGGTCTTGATCAGCAGCGTGATCTCGCTCGCCTGTTCGACCTCGCCCTGCCAGCGATAGACTGATTGCACACTGGGCAGGATATTCACGCAAGCGGCCAGCTTTGCATCGACCAGCGCGCGTGCCAGCGCCTGCGCTGCCGGCAGGTCGGGCAGATTGGTCATCACAAGCAGTATCTGTTCTTGCATGGGATTGTGAATCGCTTATGTTCCGGCGCCTTACTTCAACAGGCGGCGACGCGTGAACACGGTCGCCAGGTAGTAGCCGATCGCACAGTAGACAAGCAGGATCAGGATCTGCGTCAGCGGCGCGTCGGGCATATGGCCGAGGATCAATGGTCGCACAAGATGCACGGCGGCGCTCAGCGGCAGCCAGGCGGCAAGCGCCTGCAGCCAGTCAGGCAATTGCGTGGTCGGATAGTAGACGCCGGAGACGAACACCATCGGCGTCATCAGCAGCGTGAAGTAGTAGGTGAAGAAGTCGTAACCTCGCGCGACCGCATTCATGATCAGCGCCAGCGACGCGAACGTGACGCCGACCAGGAACAGCAGCGGCGGCACCAGCAGGACGGTCGGATGCAGGCCGATCCCGAGCACGAACAGCACCGCAAGGATGGCCACGCCGGAGATCATCGACTTGGTCGCCGCCCACAGCATTTCGCCGAGCACGATGTCATCCAGCGCCAGCGGCGTGTTCATGATCGCCTCCCAGGTCTTTTGCATATGCATGCGCGAGTAGGCCGAGTACATCGCCTCGAAGGACGCGGCCATCATCACGGACATGCTGATCGAGCCGCTGGCAAGGTATTCAATGTAACGCACACCATTGATCTGCTGTAGCAAACTGCCAAGGCCATAGCCGAAGGCGATCAGCGTGATCATGGGCTCGGCGATATTGCCGATCACGCTGGCCACGGCCAGCTTGCGCCACACCAGCAGGTTGCGGCGCAGGACAGGAATGAAGCGCAGGCTGAAGCGCGGCAGGCGGTAAGTGAGGCTGGACATGGTGGCTCCTCAGTCGCGCATCTCGCGACCGGTCAGCTTCAGGAACAGGTCTTCGAGATTGGCCGGGCGATGCAGGTAGCGCAAATTCTGCACATGAGCGAGCTGCTGCAACAAGGGGTCGGCATGATTGGTGTAGCAGAATACGGTCTCGCCGCTGGTCTCGACGCGCTCGGCCAGTGCCGTGCCGGACGCCTGCTGGTTCGCCGCCCAGTCCGTTGCACCATCGCCATAGATCTCGACCACCTGCGACTCGATGTGCGCCGCAATCAGCTCGCGTGGCGCGCCCTCGGCGATCACGCGGCCGTGATCGATCACGGCCAGTCGGTCGCACAGGCGCTCGGCCTCGTCCATGAAGTGCGTGGTCAGCAGGATGGTCTTGCCGGCCGCCAGCAGCGCTTTCAACCGCTCCCAGATCAGGTGCCGCGCTTGCGGATCCAGCCCGGTGGTCGGCTCGTCCATGAAGATGATGTCGGGGTCATTGACCAGTGCGCGCGCCAGGGTCAGGCGGCGCTTCATGCCGCCGGACAGCTCGTTGATGGTCGCCTTGCGCTTGGCCGCAAGGTTGGAGAAATCGAGCAGCCAGTCGAGGCGCGCGACGATGTCCGCATGCTTCATGCCGAAGTAGCGGCCATAGACGATCAGGTTCTCCTCGACGCTGAAATCGGGATCGAGACTGTCCATCTGCGGCACCACGCCAATACGTGCGCGCGCCTGCCGCGCGTCGTCCGGGATGTCGCGACCCACCAGCGTGATGCTGCCACTGTCAGGCGCGGTCAGGCCCAGGCAGAGCTTCAAGGTGGTGGTCTTGCCGGCGCCATTCGGACCGAGCAAGCCATAGCATTCACCGCGCCTGAGCTCGAACGAGACGCCATTGATCACCGGACGGCGTTCGTGATCCTTGCCATAGGATTTGTGCAGGTCATGGACGCGGAGAATGGACATCGGAATCGGTGCAGCGGTGTTCGGCAGGTTGCGAGCAAGACCCTGATCTTGCCGCAAAGCGCACGATGCAGAGTGCCAAAGAAAAAGGCCGCACGAGGGCGGCCTTTGTACAGCAGGACGGCGAGACTTACTCAGCCACTTCCACGGCTTCGGTCGGCTCCGGACGGTCCACCAGCTCGACGTAAGCCATCGGTGCGTTGTCACCGACGCGGAAACCCATCTTCAGGATGCGCAAGTAGCCGCCATTGCGGGTCTTGTAGCGCGGGCCGATCTCGGCGAACAGCTTGCCGACGATTTCACGGTCGCGCAGGCGCGAGAACGCCAGGCGCTTGTTGGCCAGGGTGTCGACCTTGCCCAGCGTGATCATCGGCTCGACGACGCGGCGCAGTTCCTTGGCCTTCGGCAGCGTGGTCTTGATCGCTTCGTGACGCAGCAGCGACACGGTCATGTTACGGAGCATCGCGAGGCGGTGCGACGAGGTGCGGTTCAGCTTACGGAGGCCGTTACGATGGCGCATGATGATTTCCTTTTCAGAGTCTTCTATCCAGCTCTTCTATCGCCGCCCTTCCGAGATTTCTCGTCGGGGCGGCGCGGGCCGGTGATGTTTGTGTAAATTCCCGATTATTTCTCGAGGCCGGCCGGCGGCCAGTTCTCGAGTTTCATACCCAGGGTCAGGCCGCGCGAAGCAAGGACTTCCTTGATTTCGTTGAGCGACTTGCGGCCCAGGTTCGGGGTCTTCAGCAGTTCGTTCTCGCTGCGCTGGATCAGATCGCCGATGTAGTAGATGTTCTCGGCTTTCAGGCAGTTTGCAGAACGAACGGTGAGTTCGAGGTCGTCAACCGGACGCAGCAGGATAGGATCGACGGTCGGAGCGCGCGACGGTGCCTCGGCAGCGGTCTCGGTACCTTCCAGCGCAGCGAACACGGTCAGCTGGTCAACCAGCACGCGAGCCGACTGGCGGATCGCTTCTTCCGGCGTGATCACGCCATTGGTCTCGATATTGATGACCAGCTTGTCGAGGTCGGTACGCTGTTCCACAC
>JACCDI010774767.1_pt1 | contig 23877 bp, 4 predicted proteins | sample 7442791 | NCBI WGS metagenome assembly JACCDI01 (sample SAMN15323434, study PRJNA562643) | freshwater metagenome | isolation source: river surface water | place: USA:Blue River Watershed | collected 2017-08-15
GGTGTTGTCGATACGAGATAAGTTACAAGTTCCAGAAGGCTGGTGTTGTTCAGGCTGGAGAGCAAAGCTGTACACGTTGATACCAACCGCAGGGATGTTGGTGTGGTGTTGGTAAGGCTGTACCCAGTTGAAGTAGTTACCATCACGGACAGAGAAACGGTCGTGGCCGTTGAGCTGGAGGAGAGCAGTGATGGTAGGGTTCTTACCAGCCATGCCTTCCACGCGAGTCACGGAGTAACCAGACTCGAGTACACTGCGATCCCACCAATCGGAGTAGTTGAAAGGCTGTTGGCCCTTCCAGGGGTTGATTACATTATCATCGCAGCTCACGAATGAGTCGCGCTGTACCACCCAGATTAACTCCTTGCAAGGGTGGTTGAAGTTCAGCTTGAGCTTGTTGCTGGAGCTGGTGATGGATTCACCGCCAGTGAATTGTAATACATCGATTAGGTACTCGTGGCTGACTTGGGCGAACTTGCGGCGCTCATCAGTATCTAGGTAGATGTAGTCTACATAGAGGGAGGCAGCGGCTAGACCGCATTGGCCAACACGGTTGCGGATGGCGTGTCTGTCACCACCAGTTGCATAGTCCCAGCAGAGGTTGTTTAGAGTGTTGAACTCTAAGTTGATACGTACCTCGTGGTATTGGAGAGCAATTAGAGGTAGAGCTAGACCAGGGTTGCGGCAGAACCAGAACTGTAGAGGGATGTATAGAGTGTACATAGGAGTGCAGCTGGTAACGGCCTCAGAAGTTAGAGGTTCCCCAGCATAGCAGTCATTGTCACAGTTGTTACCACCTTGATAGCAGAGGTTGGTTAGTTCAGGAACGTTACCTACCATCTTGGCGTAGCCGGCTTGTTTACCAGGCTCTTGGGTTAGCTCGTTCCAGATGTGTAGCCAGTCACCATAGTGCTTATCGATACGTTGACCACCGATTTCGATTTCTACGTAGTCGATCAGGTTGTGACCGATCCAGTTGAGCCAGCGGAATTGAGCACCGCTACCGTCCTGGGTCTGTAGTTTCACCTGGGGTAGAGTGGCTTGCAGGTACATGCGGTGGATTAAATCACCGTTACGTTGGATAGTGCAAGTCACCTTCTTACCGAAGTTAGGGGCACCGTTGAAAGGGTTCTCAATGGACTCCATGGCGAAGTTGGTGTGGCGGCGATATACGACTTTGAAGACAAAGTATTACCCTTCCTTTCAGAATATTTTTGAGCTCGCTTAAACTCTTTTAGGGATTGGACTATAACTTAAGCTCTTAGCATTTGCTTTGAACCCATCACCATTTAGTCTCTGAACTGCATTCTTGCTGCTTAAGATATTCTAATGCCATATTTAATTTTTCTTCTTCTGAATATAATTTGCTTGTAAAATATTTTGTTTTTAATGTAGGATGATTAATTACCACATATCCTGAAGCTTGATAATATTTAGGACGTTCCTTAACATATGCTATATACATAGGTAGTGATGTATCATACTTTTTATGTGAAGCTGATAATCGCAATTTATGTTCTTCTGTAAATGATTGACCATAAAAATGATGTTTTTCACCACTTTTCGCAATAGATATTGCACTTTTAGTTTCATCACTACGAGGTTTACCATAATTATGATTTTTATTACCCAACTTAGATTGTCGCATTCTTTCTCTTGATTCTGCACTATGTTTACTTATATTACCACCAGTACGAACATTATAACCATTAGGTTCTAATGTATTAAATATTTCAATATATTCAATTTCAAGAGAATCTAATTGATCATCATTAGCTTCTTCTAATACTTCAATCTTCATTGCATCTTTACCATATTTTGCAATAGCATTTTCAAGTAATATACAATTTCCATATATTTTACAATGCTCATTAAATCTTTTCATATAATCACGTGTTGTTTGTCCTATATATTTTTTACCAGAAGGAGAAGTTATACAATAAATATAACCCATTAAATTATAACATTAAATAATTCTTAAGTAGTTTAGAACTTGGCTGCGGATTTTCCATTTTGATTATTTAATAATAATCTCATTTTTAACATTATTACCATACCTGAGTTAAGTTCTCAGCCATAATTTCTTTTCAGAAATTACTTGGTAGTTAAAACTTTAGGAGGTTCCCGCAATTTGACGATGTTGCAATTTGCTTATTAACAAATCACTAGCAACTGTGGATATTATATTTGGTTCCACTAACGGACTTTATCAGATGATTATACCATTTTTCATCTGCCGATTGCTTTTCAACCCCCTTAAAATGTCGAGGTAATTTGTGGGTTACCAGTTAGGTAAACATCTTGTGCGCCATAGGCGACTAGTTGCATGAGACCTCCACCTGTCATTTGTTATATCTTAACTAAAGAAATAAATTTTGAGAAAATCACAAATTATTATTTTTTTGGATTTTATAGATTTACAAAATGTCGGAGAGTTTATCAATGTTTTTAATATAGTTCTTGATATATTCTTTGATTTATTCAATTACAATTTTTAAACATCATAAAGTAATCAATTAGCCGGGGTGCATATTATGAAAAATTTGATTAACTTAACAATTCAAAAATAATATAGAGATGTCTGAATAAAAACCTAAATATGTTAGAAAAAAGTGTGAACATAATAAACAAAAATAATAGTTTCTAAGCACACTGAATTAGGGTTTAAAAACTTAGCACACTTACCGTATAAGTATATTGCAGCTATGAGTGATAGTGCGTTTTTTAAAGTTAAGAGTTCAAAACGTTCCAATCCAGAAGCCAGGACAACACTTGATGCTATTCATAATCAAAAAATACAACAAATTAACGATGAAAAAAATAATATAGATGTTTATACATCTGAAGCAGAAGCCATTAAAACTAAAATTAAAAATAGTACATCTGATATTGAAATATGGCGCCTTGAAAGAGAGCTTGAAACTCTTGAAAAGAAAATTAAATCTTTACAGTCTGATAATGACTTAATGGACTATTACCTTAGAACAGGTGATATTCTTTTTAATTATTATGATATTCAAGAACAAATCCAACAAGGTGCAAAAACATTTACTACAAACAAAGCAAAACCTGGTAGTATTTTAGCTATTTTAGAAGAAGTTGCATCAGATGAAGCCACATGTTTACCCGCTGTTTCAACATCTGTTAATATATCAAACGATACAAATTCAACCGCTCCAAAAGAAAAAATGCATCAAAGGCACAATTTACTAAATGAATATCTGCAAATTGAAGATCCTACTATGGCCAAAAACACAATCGAAGAATATGATGACCCCTGGACACAATGTGAACACTGTGGTAATGAAATGATTATGTGCCTCAACGAGGCAAACCTTACTTGTTCAAACTGCGGGCATCAAGAGTTTATTTTAGTTGACAGTGATAAACCATCATACAAGGATCCACCTCGTGAGGTATGTTATTATGCTTACAAGAAAATTAATCACTTTAACGAATGGCTTGCACAATTCCAGGCCAAAGAAAGCACCGAAATCCCCAATGAAGTTTATGATGAAATCCTGGTGCAACTCAAAAAGGAACGTATAACAAATATGTCAAGTCTAAAACCAACTAAACTTCGTGAAATACTAAGAAAAATGAAATGCTCCAAATACTATGAACATATCCCTCATATTATTAATCGTCTTAATGGGCAAAATGCACCATTTATGTCTCGTGAAGATGAAGAGAAGTTGCGTCATATGTTTCGTGAAATTCAACCATCTTTTAAGAAACATTGTCCAAAGGGTCGTAGAAATTTCTTATCATATGGATATGTACTGTATAAATTCTGTGAGTTGCTAGAAATGGATGAATATCTAGCATGTTTTCCTTTACTAAAGAACCGTGATAAACTCTATTTACAAGATAAAACTTGGCAACGTATCTGTGAAGATATGGGATGGCAATACATTCGTACTTGCTAGAAATAATACTATAATATATTATTAATAATAAATGTTTATAGTATTTTAAATTATTTATAATTTTTATAATGTAATATTGTATTTATTATACAGTAATAGTAAACGGTGCACTTATATTAACAAATTGTGTTCCATCAAATAATTGTGCAACTAATGGTATTGATGTATTAGTAACATTATTCATTAATGTTCTAGTATTAGTACCTGGTACTGGGTTACTGCTTGGTACTATACCATTAATAAATCCAACGTTATCATCTTGTGCAATTCTAACAAGTGTTGAAGATGGGAATGATTCATTTATTGTAAATGTAACAATATTTGGCATAACAAAACCAGTTATAGTTAAATTAAATTGAGATTCAGGTGTTGGCGCTGCATAGTTACTACCTGAGTTTAGTATTACAATCTTACCTCCCATACCAGTAGTATTTTGTGAATTGTAATATAATAGAGATGGTGCATTTGATGGTACTACAAAGGTTACTGTACCAGACTCAGCGCCATTATTTGTTACACCAGATGTGTATTGATCAGTTAATCCAGAACTATTCACAGACTTAATTAAGAATGGCTGACCAGTAGCATTAACATTAAATGTGTAGGTTGATCCCTTAACTAGGTAAATTGTTGCATTTTCAGTTCCAGCCATTACATATTTGCCATTTGCTACAGATACTGTAAATGGTGATGCCATTGTATCAGATGATAATAGTGTTAAGTTAGGTATATCAGTGCCATCTGCTAATTTTGCATAGTCCTCATAGAATATAGTTAGGGCTAAATCAGGATGTGCTAATTGTAGTTTTGTTCTACCTTGACCTCTTATTAATCCACCGCCAGGGCCAAGTTTAAACATACGAAATTTATTAGGTGCCCAGTATTCACCAATGAATAGATCTAAATCAGAAGAATAGTATACAGTTCTATATGTATTAAAAGATTCTTCTCCCATTGGACGGCCTTGATTTGATTGACCATATGCATATATAGGATTTAATACACCTCCTAATGTAAAATCAATAGCTGGTAAAACAGGATTATATGAAATATTTGTTATAGATGCACTTGTAAATTTATCATTACCAATATTTTTTCTATAATATGCATTTAATGTTAAATTACTTATTGAAATTGGTGGCATTGAAGAATCAATTGAATTAATAAACTCAAACTTATATCTATTTACCATTATTTTAGCATTATTTCCAACTACTGATTTACGAATAAATACAACATCGCCTACATTATATCCTGATTTAAATGTTTTATCAACACCATTTATATTCATTACTACTTCATATCCAGCAGGTGTTAACCAAGCTATTTTACTTGAAGCTCCTGAAATATCAAAATCAACTACTATATTTGCAGAGGCATCAATACTGTATGATAGATTTTGTACAGGATACATTGTAGGAAATGTATAATTACTTAATGCAGATGGTACATAATTAACATTGGTTTGTCTTTGGTAATTCCATATATTATTTTGTGTAACCGTTTCATATACTGTATTTATTTGAGGATACATAAATGCAGATTGATCAGATGAAGTTAATCTAAATGATTCATCAATCATAGATTTGGGTATATCACATATAACTTGATTACCTGATACTTCAAATATATGTCTTGTAGCTAATTTATCAGCTAAAGTATTAAACCATGCAAAACTATCTGCAACTTTAGATGGATTTGTTATATCTGTTCCAGGTCTGTAAAAATTAAATGATCTATATACACTAAAATCACCGCCACCTACGATACTTCTTGATATAAATCTGTTAAATGTGATATAATAGTATTCAGGTGCTTCAGGGTTAGGGTGATCTATTATTATTCTAACATTTGGTGAACTTGCACCATTATCATATGCCTGTACTGATGTAGCATTCTGAGGATTAGTTGATGGGCGTGTATTAGATGGTTTATATTTAAATAAGAATGATGCTGATGAAATAAATGATGATGAAATATTATCAGAATACTTAGGGTCTACAAATCCAGCTAAAGCTGGCTGTATTATTGAAGTAAATCCTGATACATATAAATTACCAGTTGCATCTACATTTAATCCATACACATTACTTGATGAATGTCCTAACCAACTACCATATAATCCAGTACCATCTGCTGCATATTTTAGTATATAACTACCTCTATTAAAATCAGGTTTTGTTATTAATAAGGGTTGACCAGATGCATCTACTACATTAACAAGATTGTCTGATTCAGTAAAACCACCTACATATACTTGATTTGTAACTTTATCAACTGCAACTGTTCTTGTATCATCCCAAGATGTTTGAGCGTCAAACCATTTACCCCATAAACCTGTACCATCTGCACCAAATTTCATTAAAAAGCCAGCATTGTTATTTGAAGGTTTATTACCTATTACTGCACCCACTTGTCCTAACATATTACCTGATGCTTTTCCTGAAACATATACATTTGATAAACTATCAGTTGCTACTGTATATGCTGCATTTGGTAATGACTCAACAGCATCAAACCATTTACCCCATAATCCTGTACCTGCACTACTAAACTTATATATAAATCCAGCAGAATTAAATTGTGCTACAGGTTTAGCTTCCATTACAGACATTAATGCAGTAGTTAAATCTCCATTTGCTTCTCCTACAATATATACATTTCCAGCTACATCAACTGTTACACCAAAACCATATCCAAAATATGATCCATTACTAATCATCCATTTACCCCATTGTGCAACACCAGATGAGTTTAATTTAATTATAAATGGAATTGCATTTCCTCCTGAAGGTCTTGCACCCATTACAGCTGCAAAGGCGCTATCTGAAAATTGGGTAGTTGCTTGACCTACTATATATATATTATTAGCTGAATCAATTGTTAAACAGTTACCAAATATAGAGTTATTCCCTTCAATCCACTTAGCCCATATTGGTGTACCAGATGAGTTAAATTTAGCAATATATCCTCCTTCAGTATTTGGGCTTGGTTTAGCACTTCCTACAATACTCTGTATATAGGAGTTATTGCCACCACATTTACCTAGTACATATACATTATCAGCTGAATCTACTGCAATTCCTCTTGCTTCGTCATATGAACTATCATCTATCCATTTACCCCATAGAGGATTACCAGATATATCGTATTTAATAAAATATAAACCTATATTATCACCACTTGGTTTTGTACCTAATACAGATTGTAATGTTGGATCTACTGCACCTCGTGTTTCACCCATTGTGTATACATTTTGCTGAGAATCAATTGCAATAGTGTTTACATATGAATATTCATTATCTACACCATCAAACCATTTACCCCAAGCCACCTGCATATAAGGCTGTCCAGCTGGTTGAGCAACAATTTCAATATTTATTACAAAATCATCTGAACCTGTAATATTAGTTGCAGTGACTGTATAATCTGCAGCAGATGTTAATGCAGTAGGTGTTCCAGTTATTACACCAGTAGAATTATTAATTGATAACCCTGTTGGTAAATTTGGTGACACATTATATGTTGCATTGCCACCACCAGTATTTGTAGGTGCTAATGCAATAATTGGTGAGTTTACATAATAAGTCTTAGGAGTTGAATATACAATTGATGGTGCTGGTAGTGCTTGTACTGTAATATTAATTACAAAAGTTCCAGTTTGGGTTACACTGTTTGCATTGGTATTTGTTGCAGTAACAGTATAATCTGCTGCAGCTGTTACAGCAGATGGTGTTCCTGATATTACACCTGTAGTAGTATTTAATGATAACCCTGTAGGTAATGTAGGGCTTACACTATAGGATGTTATTGAACCACCAGTAGTTGTAGGAGTTAATGATGTAATTGGTATAGTATCAGTAAATGTGATGGATGATGTAGTGTATGTTATTGCAGGAGCCGCTTTTAGAATTGATAATGTTGGTGAATTGATATTAGCTACATTTAATACTACATTGTATTTATCAGATGGTTGAGTAAAGTTGATATCACTATTGCCAAATCCTGAAATAGTAGTACCGTTAATTGCTTCAATATCGACATATCCTGCATATCCAGGGAATATTGCACCACTATTCCATTTATTATTGGAACGTATTTTGAATGCCTGACCATTTGTAAATTGAATGTTATTAGCAGTATACACAAAATTAGATTGTCTAGTTAATGCTACATCAGTACCCCATCCTTGTACTGCAGCACCTATTAAACTAAAGTTATTTAATTTAACTGCTATAATCTGTGATTTCTGATATGCATATGTAGTATATGCAGTTCCAACATTATCAGCTAATCTATCTACAATACCAACTAGATATAATCCATCGCCACCATTTGAATCTGATAAAGATGTTAATGATAATGGAGAACCAGATGGATCACTTAGTGTAGTTAGATCAAAGAAATATGCTTTAGGATCTACAGGAAATACACCTTGGAATATACCACCAAAACGAACACCTGCTTCATCAGATGGTGATATTGCATATTCTGTACCGTCTACACGTACACGAATCTTTGTTGCACTTGTAGCATAGACATATGTTGATCCTCTGAACTTGTAGTTTTTATCAGAGAATGTCTTATTATAGATATTACTATTTACAGTTAATGGCATTTCTACATCATCTACCATTATTCTATTTGATTCTAATACTGTAATAGTTATCTGTGCAGTTGAAGGACTATTTAGTGCATTATTTGCAGTTATAGTATATTGAGTTGCACCCTGTGCTGTTGTTGCTGCACCTGTAATTTGACCTGTACTAGAATTAATTAATAATCCTGTCGGTAAAGAAGGTGATACAGTAAAAGTTGCTGGGCCACCTGTATTAGTTGCTACAATTGGTGCAATTGGTTCATTTGCTGCAACTGTTACAGATGAAACTGCATATTCAATATTAGGTGCTGATAGAGGAGTTACTGTAATATCATCTACCCATAAGTTAATATTACCTAAATCAAAATAGAAATCAGCACCAGAAGTTGTTGGTTGCTCATTAAATACTACAAATGTAAATGAATACTTACCAGGCTGTACAGTTAGATTATATGTACCTGAATATTCTACACTATTTATTACACTATCTAGTGAATATGCAATAGGATATAATGTAGTAGTTACATCTGTAGAAGTAATAGTATGTAATGCTAAGAATGCAATATCATTTGCTTGAGTACTAATTAAATCTTGAGATTTAACTTTCCATTTAAATGATAATGATGCTACCTGTGAAACTGAAAATGATTTCTTATAACGAGCAGCACCGCCTCTCCATAATGCTTTATCATCTGGTCCACCTGGTGTAGCATTTTGTACATCACCAAGTGCTAAGTTTATTAATCTTAATGGGTGTATAGTAGTATATCCTAATCCAATTACTCTTAATGCATTTGATAATGTACCTTGATTATTTACATCAATATATGTGTTTTGAATATGTGCAGGGGGATATAAGTTTGCCCCATCAAATCCATCTACTACCTCAAACCAATTACCGCTTGTAATAAAATCAATGGCATTTGTTGAACTACCTTCTAATCTTACTGGATTATCTATAGCAGTATAACTATTAAAATTTTCTAATACAGTTGTTGATGATACTGCAATATTAGTAATAGGAACTACTTCAAATGTAATAGTAGATGTACTAGTTTGTGATAGACTATTTGTTGCAGTAATAGTATATGTTTGTGTAGTACGTACTTCTAATGGTCTTCCTGAAATCTGCCCTGTTACTGTATCTATTGTTAATCCATTTGGTAAGGCTGGTGATACTGAAAAGGATTGAATTATACCTCTTGTTAGTGTAGGTACTACTTCAGTTACACCGCCGTCTACTTCATAGTTAAATAACATACCTTGAATTGATTGTATTATCTCATAGGGATAATTAAACACTGGTACTACTTCTACTACTGAAAATGTTATATCAATATTAAATACTCCATTTGCATTTGTAAATGATACTGTATAGGTTGTATTTGCAGCAACTTCAGTTGCACGACCACTAATTACACCAGTTGCAGTATTTAATGTTAATCCAGCAGGTAATGCAGGTGATATTGATACTGAAGTTAAATCAGCAGAACCAAATGGAACTGGTGAAAAAGTATATAATTCACCACCATTTAATACACTAGGAATACTATATTTAGCAACATATTTTCTTGTATCAGATAAAGTATTAATTGCACCTACAAATAAAGTTGGGGTCCATGTAGCATTAATATCATCTCCACCAGATTCATTAATTGATGCAAAACCAATTGTATATGTTCCAACAGGTATTTGTGTACTAAATGTACCATATTTACTACCACTCACAATAGGTTTACTATCTAATGTATATGAAATTGGATATGCAGTTGTAACATTATTAGATACATCATATAATACCATTGCTACTAAATCATTATATACATTACCAAAACTAAAATCACCTGATATTGCTCTCCAATTAAAACCTATAAAGGTACTATTATTAGTTGATGTAAATGTATTATTTAATTTAACTGCTCCACCATTAGACCATTGTCTATCATTTGGTCCTAATGTAGATAATGCAGAATCAAAAATACTCATATTAGCAATACCTAATGTTGTTTGCATTGCAGATAATGTTGCACCAGCTTTTACAGACATAGATGGTGTAGTTGTTCCTTGTACTGTTGGGTCTAAGAATGTAGTTGTATTATCTGCTATTTCAACGCCTCCTACTGCTGCTGTTCTTGACCAACTATTTGCAATAGGAGCACTAAAATTATCTAATACTGCTTGGATTACAGGACCTGTTTGTATAATAAATGTTATAGATAATTCTTGACTGCTTCCTGAATGTGATGCTACAATTATAGTATTAACAGTCGTCTCATTTGCAACATTATTTGGTGTACCTGAAATTACACCTGTACTTGAATTTATAATTAATCCTGCAGGTAATGAGCTACCAGCCTTAACTGCAAATGATGTAGGGACACCGCCATTGTTAGTTGGTGTTATATTTGTAATAGCTATAGTACCAGTTAGATAATATGGTGAACCAGTATATACACTATTAATTGGAATATCAGTTATTGTAATATTTATAGTAGCAGTACCATTCCCAACACCATTTGTTGCAGTCACTGTAAAGTTTGTAGCAGATAGCCCTACAGTTGGCGTACCAGATATTTGACCATTTGTTGTATTAAATGATAATCCTGAAGGTAATCCAGGGCTTATACTGTAACTGTTAATTGGACCGCTTCCTGGCATTATAGTTGGTGAAATAGTAGTTATTGCTACATTTCTAGTAAACACTACTGGAGAGGTATATGATATAATTGGTACACCTGCATTTACAGTTAAGTTAATAGTTGTAGTAGAAGTACCACCATTATTTGTAGCCCTTATTACATAATTTGCAGCTGCAGTTGTTGCAGTAGGTGTTCCTGAAATTACACCAGTAGTTGAGTTTAGAGTTAAACCAGCTGGTAAGGTATTTCCAGTATCCATTGCATATCTTTCAATTAATCCACCAGTGCTAGTAGGAGATATAGGGCCAAATACAGTACCAGTTGTTGCTGTAAATGGACCACCGCTATATGAAAAAGATGGAGGGTTTTGTAATATATTTAATTCTACATTATCAAAGTAAAATGTTATATTATCAGAAGATGCAAATAGAGGTATATCTTCTTCATTAAAACAAGCAAACCCTAGAGAATATGTACCTGGTTGTAATGTTAATGAATATCTTCCTGAATAGTTTGTTAATCCAGATGTGTTTGATAAAGATGAAGCTACTGGATATATTGTTGGAGTAGGTATATTATTAACAAATGTATATATTACTATAAATACAGTATCATTTTTATTAACATTAGTTAAATCAGTACTTTCTATTCTCCAATTAAAGTTTAATACATAAGCTTGTGATATTGTAAATGCTTTTTGATATCTTACTGCTGCACCATTAGTAAAATTTACATTTGATGCATTTGTAGCTAATGCATCTTTAAATGATTGTAATTGAATGTTTAATACCCCTGATACATCTAGTGTATCAGTTCTTGCTGGCTTTATTCCTAATACTGTTGATGTAGTAAAAGGATTATTAACATCTATTGCTACATTTGTAAATATATTTACAGAATTGTTGCCATTAAATGAATTTGTAGGAGTCCAAATCTTAACAGGGTTTCTAGTTGTACCACTAACTACATAATTTTGAAAATTATCAATTGTATATTGTGGTCCACTAACAACATTAGTTTCTAATTGAACACTTGTATATGTTAATTGTAAAGGTGTGCTGCTATTAGATGGTAATATTTTTACTGCTGCATCATGGCTACTACCAGCTATTCTAATATATTCAGCTGAACTATCACTGTAATTAACATCAGATATTAATTCAATGGTATAAGTTGCACCAGGTGTTAAATTATTAAGAATAAAATCAGGTGTAGTAGTATTATTAATATATGCAGATACATTTAGACCATTATTTTGAAAAAATCTTAAAGCATTAATTCCAAATTTTAATCCACTAAAATCAGTTGTAGATGCAGTTGTAAATCTAAAAAATGAACTTGTATTTAAATTTTCAATAGTACCTATTATATTATTTCCGTTACTATCTAATATTCTATTAAGGACGTCACTATTAACTGTAAAATTATTATACTTAAAATAAAATCGTGCACTACCTGAAGCAGGGGCAGTAAATGTATGATAGAAATATTGTCTATACCAAAAGTTTAATGCTTGTAGTTTCTCACCATTTCCATATGGTGTACTAGGATAATTATCAGGTACTAAATTATGAAATTCAGACGGTATTAATGCTTGTGATGTTAATGTATTTTTTAAGTTAAATACATTATTATCATCATTAACATAAAATAAGTTTGCATAAATTGTTTCACCATTTCTTACCTTTGTTAATAATGAATTTCCAACAGAATTAAATACAAATAGAACAGGAATTGTAATATTAAAGGCTGGATTTATATTATTACTTGCATCAATAAATACTGCATTATTACTTGCATCTCTTATATATTCATGATTAACTATTTCACCTTGAGCGGCTGGTCCTGCATTTGCATTATATAATATTACCATTTTTGCCCCTGCAGTTTGAGCATGGAATGCTATCTGTGCAAAATTATTATTTGATCCAGTTCTTTGTATTAATACTGCATTACCAGATACTTCTACAATATTATCAGATAAATCCCATGCACCGAGTTGCTCATTTAGTAATGCATCACCATCTGTATCAGGAGATGCGCCTTCATTTAGTGGTGATACAATTCTAACATTATACCAAGTATTGCTCTTTGATGCATCAATATTCCAACCAGCTGATTTTCTAAATAGAACATAATTGGGCTCTAAAGAATATGCTACAATCTTTGATTCATACACTTCACGTGTTAATGAAAAAGATGATAATGTATTTCCTGTACTGTCTCTGTATCTAATTGTTACAGGTAATACTGTAGTAGCAGGTACAGTTAATGTAACAGTTTTATTAGTAGGATTTATGGCAGCCTTATTTATAGCAGTTAGAACAGTATTTCCATCATTTCCTAATATGTCAATATTACCTACTAATGAATTGTATGCATATGCTGATAATGTTAAATTTATTAAATAATTACCAGATGTTGTATTAATAGAACTAATATCAAATAATGCCTGAGCTTGACTTAATGTTAAGTTTTGTCTATCTGCTGTATATGTGTAATTAGTACCATTATTTTGTATTACATATGTCTCACTCATTGCACGAATGTATTCTTCAACTGCTTGGAATCTCTTTTCCCATGTGTAATCAGTTGCCTGTAATTGACTTTTATCAGTTGCATATAATCCATTAAAAGTACTGAATGCGCTACTATCTAATTTAGTACCTAATGTACCTGTTAGGGTACTTTTGTAATTATTATATTCAACATCGTGTGCAGTTTTGTCATTGCCAACTAAAGTGCTAAATGATTCATGTGTAGTAATATCTAGTTTTGAACCAACTGCAGTACTTAATGATAATATAGTACTATTTTGCGCTACATCTAGATCATTTTGTACAGATTCAGCTACTTTAGTTGCAAGTGATGAGAATATTTGAGAATCAGTATCATTTAATGAAGATACAATCGCATCAAATGTAGATTGTGTTACAAATCCCTGTACTGTGACACCAACGGATGATAATAAACTTAGCTCAAATCCTGCAACAGTAGTAGATACTGCATTTAATGTATCAGTAATAGTTGATACAGATGCATCAATAGTGTCAATTCTTCCAGATAGAGAAGTCTGTACATCAGAAATACTACCAGATAATGAACTAACAACAGTAGTAAATTGTGATGATACTGTACTTTCTACATCTTGTACTCTTGATTCTACCTGACCAGCATTAGTACTTATTAAACTTCTAATGCTAATGTCTTCTGCATTAAGAGTTGATACTGTAGTATTAAATGTATTTAAACTTACAGTGCCGGACTCTAATGCAGTTGTTCTAGCATCTATTGTAAAAAGGCTAGAATCTATTAGGTTAATCTTGTTGTTATAAGTACTTAGATTAACCTTGTTGTCCAGAGTTGCCTCTGCAGTTGTTAGTCTTGTATTAGCCTGACCAATTAAGGTCGACTGATAAAAACTGTAACCCGTGTACGACATTTGTTATATACTATATTTAGATTTTTATTGTATAAATAAATTATCCAATAAAAATTATTAATAGTATTTTAAATATTATTCATCTTTATATTATACTATTATAATTATAGAGTAATTTGATCAGGTATATTATCAATATTTATAGGTTCTCTTCTATTATTTGTCAATACTATATCTTTAGCACTATTAAATACTTCTAATGTTACTTGTTTAGTTGTTTCATTTCCATATGACCCATTTGTATATGGCCTATAAGAAATATTAATTGTTTGACCTGGGCCTCTTAAATGTATTTCTGTAAATAATGGGAATTGATTATTTAACATTCCTACTGGAACAGATTCAACTTTTGTTATAATATCATATAAATTAAATTTCGCTGTTATTGTGCTATCAAATGATGTTACTCTATATCCTTCAATTTTAAGATTTGAATAAAACATAGGTAATATAGGAGTTACAACTTCATATGTTAATCCTAAATATCCTTTTGGATATGATAATGGTGTATTTGAATAATTTGTCATAAAATATAATATAATTGGTTTAAATAAGAAACTTCCAACAGCACCATTCATTGAATCTGCACTAATACCCCAAGATAATATACCTACTACCCTATTATCATCTTTAATTACTGGGCCACCACTATTACCTCCAAATATTGATGCATCAGTCATTATTGATTCTGGCACATATCCATCTTGATATTTTATATCTCTAACAATACCTCTTGTAATTGATTGAATATCAAATGCCAATGGAAAGCCTATTATATTAATATATTCTCCTATTGATAATTCTGATCTACTATCTGCTATATATAGTGGTTGAAAATTTGATCCAGTTATTCTTAATAGTGCTATATCAGCTATTTTATCCACACCCATTACTACAACACTACTATTATTTACTTTATAGTATGTATTTGTTGGATGTTGTACATGTATCCATATATTATTACATATTTGGTTATTACTTGGATCTATAACTACATGTGCTGCTGTTAGTATATAACCATATGATGATGGATTATAATTACTTGATTCAGGTAGTGCTATAAAAAATCCTGAACCGCTATATATACCACCTGTTACTGATTGTATTGTTATAGCAACTACACTATTAATTGATGAAGAATATACATTTTTTGCAATATTTGTTTCACTTGGACCAGTTGCACCAGTTGACCCTTGTAAACCATTTATACCTTGTAGACCTTGAGGACCTGTTGGACCTGCTGAACCAGTTAATCCTTGTAATCCTTGATTACCTTGTTGACCTGTTGGACCCTGTAATCCTTGAATTCCTTGTAGCCCTTGGGGGCCAGCTGAACCTTGTTGTCCTGTTGGGCCAGCTAAACCTTGTAATCCTTGTGAGCCTATTAAACCTTGTGCACCAGTATTACCAGAAATTTGTAAACTTGCAGAAAACCATGTACCAGATCCCATTCCACTACCTTGTTGGATAATATGATTAGCTGATGTAGTGTATGCTGTAAAATCAATATAATCTGTTACACCATTCATATATATTAATTTAGAACCTGATTGATTTAACCCTGTAGTAGTAGGTACTTTATCTTGACATAATAAAAATGAATTTCCATTAATTCTGGCTTGAATATTAACTTGATCTCCAGTAGTACCATTTGCCCACCATATTCCTACTGTTATTAAATAATATCCAGCAATATTAGGTGTAAATTTACGAGTAGTTGCATTATACCAATTTTTAGGATCATAATCATCTACAAAATTAATTATAGTATCTGTATTTTGTGTAATAGTTTGATCTGATTGTAATTTACATTGAACGATATATTCACTTTGTACATATCCTTCACCTTTAGGACCAGTTGGACCTTGATTTCCTGTATCCCCTTTAATACCTTGTAATCCTTGATTCCCTTGTTGTCCAGTTGGGCCTTGAGGGCCTTGATTTCCTTGTGGGCCAGCAATACCTTGATTTCCTTGTAATCCTTGAGAACCTGTTGGACCTATCGAACCTGTAAATCCTTGTGAACCTCTATCTCCTTGTAATCCAAAAAATCCTTGAGGGCCTTGATTACCTTGAGATCCTTGTTGTCCTTGTGAGCCAGTTGCACCAGTTGCACCAGTAAATCCTTGTAATCCCTGTGATCCTTGTAATCCTTGCGACCCTTGATTACCTTGTAATCCTTGATTACCTTGTAATCCTATTTGCCCTTGAGCACCCTGTGAACCTTGTGAACCTGGCGCACCAAAAAATCCTTGTGATCCTTGTTGACCCTGTGATCCTTGTGATCCTTGAAATCCTTGCGATCCAGTAGTACCTTGAAGCCCTTGAAGGCCTTGAGGGCCAGCACGACCTATATTTCCTTGTGGACCCATTGGACCAGTTGGACCATTTTCAATATAACTAAAATTAATATCAGATACTATATCATTATTACTCTTTAATTCGATAAATGCTTTGTATTGTTTACTTATATATGTATTATTTGTATATATCAATGAAGAATTTATATAATATTTAGTACTAAATCCATCAATTATTATACTATAAATATTATTAGAATTATGTACTCCTAATAGTATATTAATTGAATTATTTTCATATAAATATATATTACCATTAGGATGTATTAGTAAAGCATATTCAATATTATTTGTTGTATCTGATCCAATTCCAAAATATTGTAAATTATTTGTAATTGAGAATTTACAAGATAATAAACATTTTAAATATGATTGATTTGTTGTTATTGTATTTAATGTTGTAGAAGTATTAATTTTTTTAAATGAATTATATGATAATTTTGATATATTTGAAGTATTATATTGCATCGTAATATATGCATTACCTTCTTGACCTAAGAGACCTTGTGGCCCTGTTGGGCCAATTGATCCTTGTTGACCAATATTTCCTTGGGGCCCTATTGGGCCTGTTGAGCCTGTAGCTCCTGTATTTACAGCTTCACCTGAAATACCTTGAGGGCCTATTGGACCAATTATACCTTGAAAACCTTGTAATCCTTGCAATCCTTGTTGTCCCTGTGATCCTTGAGAACCTTGAAAACCTTGTGATCCTTGAGAACCTTGTTGTCCTTGTGACCCTTGATTTCCTTGCTGCCCTTGTGATCCTTGTGGACCTTGAGAACCTTCTAAACCAATACTTCCTTGAGGGCCAGTCATACCTTGTACACCTTGTATTCCTTGAGGGCCAGTTGGCCCAATTGGACCAATTGGACCAGTATTACCAGTTGCACCTGTATTGGAACATTCTCCTTGTAGACCCTGTGGTCCAGTTGGACCAATTGAACCGGTTACACCATTTATGCCAGTTGGGCCTATAATTCCAGTTGGGCCTATACTCCTAATAGGGTTACCACTTGGATCATAAAAATCAGTATTTAATTGAGAAATGTCAGACTCAATTATATTTACGCGTCCTACTATTGCAGAAATTTGTTCTGCTTGAACTATACTAAAACCAGTTAGTGTTGACATATTATCTCTATATTATTATTATTTTAAATATTTATTCATATTATAAATTATACCAATAACGATTCTAATTGTGCAATTGTTACAATATTATTACTTGAATCTTTTACAATATATGTTTGTGTAAAAATGTTTAAGTATGCTTCAATTACATCTATTTTCTTTTCTAATAATTCTAATATATTATAACTACCACCTGTTATTATTTGATTTCTAATATCAGTTAATGATAGTATATTATTATTTGAATCTCTAATAGCATATGTATTTGTTAAAATATCTATATATGTTTCTATTACCTGTATTTTGCTTTCGAGAACATTTAATAATTGTTGATTTATATCACCACTAGAGCCGCCTCCTCCTGATCCTAAATTATTTATATCTACTATATTTATTAATCCTGTAAATAATGAGGAATTTTGTGAAATATAATATAATGTATTTGGTGCATTATATGGGACTCTAAATATTAATGTCCCTAAACTTATACCATTATTTGTAACACCATTATTATATGCAGATGTTATACCTGTTTGTTGAAAGTTTTTAATCCATACTGGGTTTCCTGGACTATTTACTATAAAATGATATGTAAATCCTTTAATCAATGTTAATGTTGGATTATCTGTACCATTTATATCATATTTAATACTATTATTTCCTAAAAATAGATTTAATCCTGAATTATTGAATAATGTAACTGTATTAGATGTTTTTAGTAATATATCTGTTGTTGATGATGAAAACCATATATCTTGGCCATCTTGACTCCAAGTTGAATTTATATTAAATGCATTATATACTAATCCAACACCCATACCAGATCTAAATGGTGTGCCATCAAATTGATTATTTCTTACAAAACGTAATGTCATATTTTGAGTTGCATTATATGTTATTTCTCCAGTTGATCTATTAATATTTGTTATCTTTATAGGATATACTGAATCATCTGTTACAATTGGATATACATTAAATTCATTTGATGCTAATATTACACCTAAATCTAAATTAGCTATTGTAATTTTATCACCTATTACATATTCTGGTATATAAAATGATAAATCTGTGCCTACATTTGTAGTAAAATAGATGTCCAAACTAACTCCATTTTTTAAGAATAACCCTGTAAAACTTTCAATTGAATCATATGTTATTATACCTGTTTCTCTATTATATCCTGTAATACTAATAGGTTTAACTTTAGTATATTGTTTTGATATTGATGTTGAAGTATTAAGATTAATATAAAAATTAGGATTTGTAAATGGTAAACTACTAATTCTAAAATCATATATATCTCCATATAATCCACCAGTTGTCATTGTTGCTCCAAATGTATATGTATATGTCCCAGGAGGAATGATTAATCCTTGATTTACAGGGAAATCATTAATATGTGCTGTTGCAAATATACTATATGCATTTGATAAATATGCGGTTGTTTCCTCCATTATCATTATATTTGATACTTCATTTGTTATATCACTAGCTAATGCAAATACTAGTGAGTCTCCAATTTGAGCATTTTCTACAGTAATTGATGGTATTATTATTGAAAAATCTGTGCCAACTCCTGTTATAAAACTAGTCCCATCATATTGATTATTTTTAAGAACATTTATATTTAATACTTCAGATGAATCATAAATTACTTCACCTGTTAGCCTATTAACCGATTTTATTTTAATTAATTTTCGTTGATATTCATTAGCTTTAGTAATATTATATAATGTTAAAAATTTATTATTATCAACTGAAAATTCTTCTGTAACTGTAAAATTGACTTCACCTGTTGTCCAATTAATACTATTAATTGATAGCGTATTTGTACCATTTCCAGTATTATTTGATTGTTTTTTAATCATTCTCCAGCTATTTGAAGCAATAACATTTTTAGTATTATTTGTATATGAATATAATGCTATTTCATCACTATCTAATATTTTATTTACACCTGTTCCATATTCAAGCTGCATATATGATAATGTTATTGATTGTGTTGTACCTGGTGTTATAAATCCTATTAATATTTCACTACCAATAGTGTTATCTTTATTTATTTTTGCTAATTTAATATTAGTTGGACCCGAATATCCTGTTGGAACAGTAATATCTATTATATAATTTTGATTAAAATCCCATTTGGTACTTAGAACAGATACTTTATCATAAATTACAGGAGTAGCAGCTGATGTTAAACTATTTGATACATTAAATACTTGGACTGGCATTGCATCTATAGGCCTATATACAAGCTCTGCAGTTTCAGTATTATAAGATACAACATTAGTATCAACTGTATCATCTTGCCTTACTGGAAATATATAACATGCACCTGTTTGTTCAGGATTAATCATATATTCTGATGCATTTACACAAATAGATCTGTCTGGTTGTTGAGTATGACCAGCAGAATTTCCTATTGCAACTGAATACATTCCTTGATTATCATTTCCTGCAAATCGTCCAATTGCAACTCCACGACTTTTTTGTCCAGTTTTACCTGCTGCAACTCCTATCGCTACATTTCCACTTGACTGATTATCCTGTCCAGCTTGCCAACCTATTGCAACTGATGCTGATGACTGAAAATTTCTACCTGCATCTTGACCTATTGCAATTGATGATCCTGATTGATTAGTATCACCTGCATTTGTACCTATTGCAACTGAATGAACGGTTTGATTTTGCCATCCTGCTCTATATCCCATTGCAACTGTATACATATCTTGATTCATCCAGCCAGCTTCTGTACCGATTGCTAATGAACTTCCACCAGTCATACCTTGATTATATTGACCAGCCCATTTACCAATGGCTATACTATTATTACCTTGACATTGATTTCCTGCTAAATTACCTATTCCTATAGCTGATGCTTTTTGTCCAGTAAATCCTGCAAAGTATCCCATTGCAATACTAAATGTACCTTGATCCTCTCCAGAATTATGACCTAATTTAATATTACCATTAACTCCGCCATTTACCCAGTTATTAGCATTATCATCCCAGTATAAATAATTACTAAAATATTGCCCTGTTGCACCGACTGTTCCTCCTGGTCCAGTTGGGCCAATTAATCCATCTAAACCTCTTGGGCCAGTAGGGCCTGTATCACCATCTATACCTATAATACCATCTTGTCCTCTTTCTCCTTGAGGGCCTGTTGGCCCTTCAGCACCATCAATACCTATAATGCCATCTTGACCTCTTTCTCCTTGAGGACCTTGAATACCAGTTGGACCAGCTAATCCTTGTGCGCCTGTTGGGCCACTTGTTACAGTACTAATAATATAATCAATTACATCTTGAGATAATTTATTTAGTGATATCGCACTATTTTGTATTTTATCTGAAGAAATTGCATTTGTACTTATTTTTGAATTAATAACTGATTGATCAGCCAATTTACCAGATGTAACATTTAAATCTGATATTTTTGCAGTAGTAATAGATTGATCAGCTAATTTTGCAGTAGTAACATTTAAATTTGCAATTTTTTGTGTAATAACTGAGTTATCTGCTATTTTAGCACTAGTAATAACTCCATCTGCAAACTTATTTGTAGTTACAGCTCCATCAACTATTTTAGAAGATACAATACTAAAGTCTGCAATTTTAGCAGTAGTTACTGCATTATTTTGTATTTTTGCACTTGTTATACTAAAATCAGATATTTTTGCAGTAGTAACTGCATTTGCAGCTAATTTAGGATTTGTAACAGTACCATCTGCTAATTTATTGAATGTAATAGAATTATCTATAATATTTTGATTACTTACACCATTAATTGGTACTTGAAATGCAACTTCTTGCCAACCAAAAATAATATCGAATTTAGTAGGATCAGCAGTATTAGGTTGAAAGTTTGATACTAAAATTAAAATATCACCATTTGAAATTTGTGCTAATTCTTCAGAAATTACTGTAAAGGTTGATCTTAGTGTATCTGATGAAGTCTTATCTGGTACATTTAAATATGTTGTTGCACGGATTTTAGGTAATTTAACTGTAATATTATTAGGAGTATTATCTACTACATAATACGCGCCTGCAATATTATTAATTAATTGCACAATAGGATAGTTTACAATATATAATGGACGTGGATATGGAGCAGTTACAACTGTATAGTTCATTGTATAAATTAATGAATACATTTGATCTAACATACTGTTATTACCAGTTGATGCAATATAATCTGCAATATTAATTTTTGATGCAAATGTTAATCCTGTGAATGGTAGAAGTGATGCATCAATTTGTCCAGGAAAAGATGCACTTGTTGTTACACTTTGTACAGTAAAATCTGATGTAGTAATAGATGAACTTCCAGTATTAACATCATAACTAATAGCCATTTCTTTTCCATCATCACCAATGACACGAATAGTATAAGGAGAAATATGTAAATCGCGAATATACGCTTTATTCCACCAAGCTTTTTCATTACCTAAATTTAATCCACTATCATTGAAAAAAGAATCTTTATTTGGAATAATATCTGAGTTTGAAACAATAGTATTAGTTGTTAAACTCAATGATTCTTGAAAGGTTGTTGCTGCAGTAGCACCTGTATATCTTTGAACTCCAACAGAGTCTCCTGATAAGTAATGTGATAAACCTGTAGTTATCTCTGAAATTGTTCCATTTGTTGAATTTTGAAGTTCAATTGAATAATTAGCTCTATCTTGTGCTAATTTAGAAACAATTTTAGAACCTGTTATTGTATTATCTCCTTCAAAACGGACTGATTTATTAATATTTATGGTATCATTAGTATTTCCTGATAAATTATCAATATTTGTTACTTTAACTGTAGCGGCCTCAATTGTGGTTGCTCCAATAATTGCATTATTTTTTAAATCTAATGAATTATTAACAGATATATTAGTAGCAGTATTTGTATTTAAATTATTTGTATGAATATTTGATGATGCATATATTTTATTAAATGTTCCTGTACCCCCATTAGTTATATTATAATTTGCTAGATTAACATTTGAAATAGCAGGGAAATTTGACCATGTTTGTGGCTGTACATTAATATTACCTGTAGTCCCTGAACCTATTACATTTGAATCTAACATAAGAATAAATGTTGTGGCGCCATCAACAATACCTTGTTTAATCCATAAAGTACCATTTGAAGAAGAAGAAGGATCAGGTTCACTACTTATTTTAGGCTGTAAGTTAATATAATTTGCGGATAAGTTTTCAGCAGATAGATTAGAAGCAGATAAATTTGCAGCAGTAATACCATTTGTAACTCTTAAATTATTAATAGTAGCAGTTTCTGAAGCAATTATAGGTGATATTAAATTTTCAATTCTTGAATGTGAAAAAATAGCAGTAGTACCTGATATTGAATCAATTTGTGCATTTGTACTTTTAAAGTGATTAATTATACCAGTAACGCCTGATATGGAATCAATTCTAGCATTATTAAATATAGCAGTAGTACCTGTTATTGAATCAATTGTTGCATTCGTTGCAATTAAGTTATTAGCACCAATATTATTTGATATTATTAAATTACCAGTAATCTCAACACTATTTGCATTAGATCCAGTACTACTAGTAATTACAAACCAGCTAGGTAAATTTGTCCCAGTAGAATTACTAGGAGGATTAGAACCAGATGATGTATTTTGAGACGCAGTAATTAATTGATTGCGTATAGAAGATGTATTAAATGGTGATGAAGATGTTGCTAATGCAACAGCCTCTTTAAATTTAATTAGATCGCTTGAATCAGCCATCGCTCCTATTA